>Ga0302250_1000640_pt1 | contig 31860 bp, 46 predicted proteins | sample AAG_RA_Asp_MG_FD_193536 | JGI IMG/M metagenome (GOLD analysis project Ga0302250, IMG submission 193536) | Enriched activated sludge microbial communities from anaerobic digester in WTTP, New Holstein, Wisconsin, United States - AAG_RA_Asp | ecosystem: Engineered > Bioreactor > Anaerobic >... | reverse complement strand
CATAGCAGAGATAGAAAAAAATAGTGGCACTCAATTTGATCCAACAATTGTTTCCGTTTTTATTAAAACTGTTAATACCGCCTCATTTAAAAAACTCTTAGGGGAAAGATTAAAATGAAATTTGAAGAATTATTAAATTCACCTATACATATACAAATAATTGAATTTTTTGATCAAAACCCTGCCAGCATCGATACTCCGAGAGGCGTTGCCGCATGGATAAATTCCGATAGGGAAACTGTAAAAAAAGCGTTAACCGAGCTTGTTGAATTAAACATTTTAATTGAATACAGGGCAACTGCCACTACTGGCTATGGCTACACAAGCAATCAGGCCATTTTAAAAAAGATAAAAAAATATTTATCAAATATTAAAAAGTGAAGATCCCCAAAAACCTACCTATAATTATTTTTATTTCAGCATTTTGTATTTATCTATGTTTGACACTTTTGTTACCAGTTTTTTCAATAAAAATGTTTTCAAACCTGCTAGATTCTGATATCAAATATGATTCATTTTTAACGCTCGCTACATCCTCAAAAATTCATAATATTGATATACGCTCACGATCCGATGAAAAGCAAACAATAAAGGCAAGCCAAGCAAAAATTAATATTTCCGGTCCTTTTGCAGTTTTATTTTCAGGCAATTTTAGAATTGTGGTGAATGTTTCCGAACTAACTTTGCCAAAAGATTTGCCTATTATCGAAACATTGTCCAGCATTTTTAACAACCATGAAGATTTCATAAAAAACTGCACAACTGCCGATTCTGTTTTTTGCGATATGATAATTAAAGGAAAAAAAATTACAATAAACAATCTCCAAATTATAACCAAAAATATCAATTGGGAATTAAACGGCACGATAGATGTTAATAACAATAATATAAGCATTTCTGGCAAATTAACTTTTTCAGAAGGATTAGCAGGAAATTTGTCTGAAGAGGTTAAGAAAATGCTGGCTGGCAACAGTCTAAGTTTGCGCATTTTTGGGAAATTGTCTTCACCAAATATCATTGTAGAAAATCCAAGAATTGAATTAAATTTTCGGGAAATCCAAATTAAATAATATTAAAAAAGCAAAACAGGTAATGTTGATTAATAAAACTTTTTATGTTATAATTATGCGTCATGGATAATGAAAAAAACGAACAACAATTAGAACTCTTTGATGAGCTCAACAAAAATAAAGAACACAAAATCCTTACGGCAATAAGAGAAAAACTTTATAAGCCAAAGGCTCCTGTTTTAAGTGTGTCCCTCGAAAGTATTTTTTTTGTGCTTACACTTTTTGTAATCATAACAGCTCTCGCTTTTTCACTTGGAGTGGAAAGAGGAAAACAAATTTCGGTTACAAAAATAAGTATAGCTGAACAAATACCTGACAATATCGGGTCAGAAAAAAAAGTGCCTGCATCTTCTGTGAGTACAACACAAAACAAAAAATATGAAAAATCTGCCGCAAGCAAACTGGTTACCCACCCCGGCAAGTCTTATCAAAAGTATTTTACAATCCAGATTGCAGCCGTAAAAACACTTCAAAAAGCAGAGGCTGAAATAAAATTGTTAAAAATGCAAGGATATTCACCCTTTATGATATTTAGCAATGGATTATATCAAGTATGTGTTAACAAGTCAGATAACAAAAAAACGCTTGAAACTGAACTCTTGAAACTATCAAAAAAATATGAGGGTAGTTTTATCAAGCTAGTTAGTGAAAAGGAGGCAAAAAATGTCGCAACACCCTAGTTTAAAAGCAAAAACAAGCAATGTAAAACAATCAGTATTAAAACGATTTGAAAAACTAAAATATCTGATTGAAAAAGGACTGTTTCAGGAAGGCCAGTCAATTTTACACTTGCCCAAAGTAAAAGTAGTAAAATTTAAAGTTAAAAAAGAAAAAGCAGCTGTCGGAGAGGAAGGCGCTGCTGCCACTGGACAGGCAGCTCCGGCGGCCACAGACAAAGCAAAAGAACCACAGGCAAAAACTCAGGCAAAACCTGAGGCAAAAAAACCTGAAGCAAAGGAAAAAAAATAACAAACTAGGAAAAATGCAATGGTAAGCTTTGATGAATTTAAAAAATTGAACTTAATTGTTGCAAAAATTCTTGAAGTCAACAATCATCCTAATGCTGACAAGCTTTATGTTCTAACTGTTGATACGGGTTCTGGTATCAAAACAATTGTTGCTGGTATACGAGAATTTTATATACCGGAACAGCTTGTAGGTAAGCTAATTGTATTGCTTGAAAACTTGGAACCCGCTACTTTAAGAGGTGTCCAGTCAGATGCAATGTTACTAGCTACGAGAGATAAGGTAAGCGGCAAATTATCTCTCATAATACCTGAAAATAGTGTAGAAATAGGCAGCAGCATTTCATAATATTTTCTCATGAAAGAAATTCTTGTAAAATTAAAAGATCGAAGCTACAAAATAGCAGTAGATCAAAATTCTTTAAACAGTATCGGCTCTGTTGTGAAAAAATTGAAAATAGGCGATACTGCAATTATTATTACAAGCAAAAACATAAAAACCCTTTATGGTAATTCCGTTCAAAAATCCCTCCTTAAGACCGGTATAGAAACAAGATTTGAGCTTGTTTCAATTGGCGAAAAGGCCAAATCTGTTTCCGCCTTTACAACAGTTATAAACAATATCTCAACTTTTGACGTATTCAAAAAACCTTTTATTATAGCTTTGGGTGGCGGTACAATAGGAGACCTGGCAGGATTTGTGGCAAGCGTATATAAGCGGGGAATCCCTTACCTACAGATACCGACAACTCTTCTTGCGCAGGTTGATTCTTCAATCGGAGGCAAAGTTGCTATCGATTTACCTTCTGCAAAAAACATGGTAGGTTCTTTTTATCAGCCAAAATATGTTTTGGTTGATGTTTCTTGTCTAAAAAGTCTTTCCAAAAATCTTTTAATTGATGGCCTTGGCGAAGTAGTAAAATATGGAATAATAGAAAGCCCATTTATTTTTGAAAATTTAGAAAAATATTCGACACAAATACTAAATTTAAACACAAAGAAACTTGCTCATATTGTATATGAATGCGCTAAAATTAAAGCTAGAATTGTAGAAAAAGACGAGTTTGATAAAAAAGATAAAAGAATAGTGCTTAATCTCGGGCACACAATCGGTCACGCTATTGAAACCGCAGGCAAATACAATAAATACACCCACGGAAATGCTGTATCGCTCGGAATAATTGCGGCATCGTATATTTCTAAAGAAATGAATATACTCAGTGAAAAAAATTTTATTCGTATATGTAACGTCTTAAGAAACTTAAAATTAAAAACCAAATTGAAAAATATATCAATATTTAAAATCATTGACGCCTATAAACATGATAAAAAATTTATTAATAAAGTTAACCGCCTTGTTTTGCCTGTTGCCATTGGAAAGGTAAAGGTTGTTGATAACGTGCCTGACAAACTTATATTGCAAGCCATGCATGAGTTAATAAGCTAAATTTTTAATTTACTAAAATATACAGTTTAAAAAGGAGAAAATATGCAAATAAGAGAGCTCATAGGAAGCGACAATATTTCAGCACAAACTCTCATTTTTGATATACTCGGTTCTGAATTCCAAGTAGATCGTAATTTATTTATCAATGAATTAGACTTAAAAGATATTAAAAAATCTTATCAAAACGAAGGGGAAACTTTTTTCGTAGCGGAAGATGGCAATAAAATCGTCGGAACAATCGGCGTTAAAAAAGAAGCGGATGATACCGCCCTAATAAGACGTTTATTTGTTCACCCAGAATATAGAAAAAAAGGATACGGCCATACGCTTTTATTAAAGGCACTTGATTTTTGCAAGATGTACGGCTACAAAAAAGTGGAGTTCCGCGGCACTAGCAGGATGGTTTCTGCAATAGCACTTTGCAAAAGATGTGGATTCCATGAACGTGGTATTTTGAATTTAGGAACGGTTGAACTTCATCGGTTAATATATAATTTGAACTTTTAACCTGCCCAGTAATCATCTTAGTTTTATGCTTTCCTGTCTTTGATCAGGATATTCTATGACAATGCCGTCAGATTCAATCTTCAATATTTTAATTCCATCCAATACTTCGTTTTCTTTATAAAATTTACCATTTATCATTGCCATCGGCTCTATGCTGTCATAAATAATACCGCTTAATTGTAAATCTGCGTATTTTGTTTCGGGCATTTTATATGAAGTATGCGCATCTAAGATATCTGTATTTTTTTCTTCACTTTTATTTTCAATATTTTGTATTTCCTGCAAAACTTTTGTTCGACTGCTTTGATTTATTTTCAGTGTTAGATAAAACCCAAGCGATATAACTAATAGTATTGCTGATCCCGCAAAGTACAGGGAGGTTTTTGACTGTTTTTTATCCAAAACTGGTTCTTGACAACAAACAGAAGACGGGGTGATTGTGTTTTTTGGACTTTCTTCAGATTTTTTTTCTATTTCAACTTTTCGTAACGCGTCTGTAATTATACTCATAGTGCTAACTCTTTTTTTGCAATCTCAACTATTTCCGCGTTGATAACATTTTTTTCTTTAACAAAACCTACCAAAAGCGATCTATCGCACAAAATATTGACTAAACGTGGGATTCCTTTTGTACATGAATATATCTTTTCGATAGCGTCATCGGTAAAACAAATTGTTTGCTCTGCCGCACCGGCAATTTTTAACCTATGCGATATATATTCTCGCATTTCACCTTGTTCCAACGGATTAATATGATAGGTTACGGCCACTCTTTGCCGTAATTGACGCAGATTTGGACTGTCTAATTTTTCTTTCAACTCGGGTTGACCAACTAAAACAATTTGAAAAAGTTTTTGCTTTGTTGTCTCTAAATTAGAAAGCATTCTTATCTGTTCCAAGACGGCGGGTTTGAGATTCTGAGCTTCATCAATAATCAAAACAACATTATTTCCTTCGGAAAATTGTGTAATTAGAAAACTATTTAGCGCATCAAACAAATCAAATCTTGTTTTTACTTTTTTGCATTCTATACCCAAATCAGTTAAAATTGCCCTTAACAGTTGACTTGGTAAAAGGTCGGGATTAAATATAAAAGCAGACTTGGTATTGCTATTCAAATGATTGATAAATGCCTTGCAGAGAGTTGTTTTACCCGTACCAACTTCGCCTGTTATTACTAAGAATCCTTTTTTTTCCTTAACACCATAAAGCATATGGGAAAAAGCTTCCTGATGCTGTTTTGTCATAAGTAAAAAACTCGGATCGCTGGTAACGCTAAACGGATTTTCTTTTAGATTATAAAATTTTAAATACATAATAGGCAACTTTTTAGAAAGCAACTATAAAATAATGAGGAGCTCTTTTCAAGCTAGATTATACACTTTTAGGTCGGTTATGCAAAGAAAAATAATGTTGCAATTTGAATATATTTACTATATACTTGGGGCATAAAAAATATAAAATAAAAAATTTTGGAGGTTTAGATAAAATGTGGGGAGGCATTAACGCTAGAAAATTCCCAAGAGTCAAATATGACTGCCATGTTATTTTGAAATACGGAAAACAACCTAAACAATTTAAAACTCACACAGAAAATATTGGTCCTGGCGGCATATGTGTCATTTTAAATACACCTTTAGATATCTTTTCACAAGTTGGCGTTAAAATTATGTTCCAAAATGGAAAGACATCGCTTGAATGCATCGGAAGGATAGTATGGATTGTAAAAAGCTCTATTTTACAAAGTAATGGCGCAAAAGACATTTTTGATGTTGGCATTGAGTTTGTAAATCTATCTGATGAAAATAAAAATCGTATAGAAACTATAATTGATTCCTTAAAATCTTAGCTTTCTGTTCCTTGACACATTCGTGGTAGATAAATAAATCCTAAAGCTTCTGAAACTAGACAGCTGTCTATCGCTTATTGCAATCCTTAGCAATCCCGTTGTTCTGAACGGAGTGGCCGGAGGGTTGACAAAAAAGTTTCTATATGTTATAGTTACTAAAGTTAGTGATAATGTATTAATAAGGAGGTGAAATGATGAAAGAAACATATAAAAGAATTACAGTTACTGCTTTAGTTTTATTAGTTATTTTAAATCTATCTTCTCCTGTTTTTGCTCAAGATATGGGACGTAAGTTAGGCAGAGGATTGGGCAATATATTGACGGGTTGGCTTGAAATTCCAAAAAATATATATGACACAAGTGTTGAAAGCAATGTATTTGCTGGTTTAACACTTGGAACTGTTAAGGGCGTGGGCATGACAGTTGTAAGAACAGTGGTGGGTTCTTATGAAGTTGCAACTTTCCCATTTCCAGTGCCTGAAGAATATAAGCCAATAATAGAGCCTGAGTTTGTTTTCCAAGAACAACAATAATACGTTTTTATACTAAGTTTTAGATATAAATCAACAAAAAGCGACGTGGCGTGTGTCAGTCGCTTTTTGTTTAAACAAGTTCAACTTATCGGCATATTCATGACAGAACGAAGAAAATATATGCGCTTCGATGTTAACTTCAATGTTGAATATTCCTTCCCGGAAGGCAACTTAGAAGAAAAACATGAAACCCAAACCACAAATATAAGCAAGGAAGGCATTCGACTCTCCGCCAGCAATCCTATGCTGCAGGGAAAACAGCTTATGCTTAAAGTATTTTTGCCTGATGACAAACCGATTTTTGCACTAGGAGAAATCGCTTGGTGCGAAAACAGTGAAAAAACATGCAACAAATATAGTACTGGTGTAAAATTCACCAAAATAAATTTTTTAGATAAAAGCAAACTGTTCAATTACATCTATACAAAATGGTTAATCCCTGATTCTGGATATATTAAAAAAATGGGAGGAATTTAAAAAATGGCTGATAATGCAACTCAAGAAAAACAAGCAAATGAAACATCCCAACGACCAACAAATTGCGCTAGTTGCAACAAGCAATTTAAACGAAAATTATGGTATTACAAAAATGGAAAATTTTTTTGTACAAAACAATGTTGGAAAAATTTCGAATTAAAAAATAAAAAAACTAAAGAAAAAGAAACTAAATAAACTATAACATCACAAATTTGAAAAACATCATTAAGTTTTGCTATAAAAATAAAAAGAAAATTGGTTTCGGTATTTTTGAAGAAAACCAACGAATAGTTGAAATTGATAATGCTTTTCATCAAAAACGTGTAAATACACGGAAACTGCTACCGCAACAAATTCGGTTGTTACCGCCTATATCCCCGACTAAAATTATTTGCGTAGGATTGAACTATTCTGAACATATATCCGAATTAAAAATGAAGCGTCCGAATGAACCCCTTATTTTTATTAAACCACCTTCCAGCATAATTGGTCCTTATGAATCAATAGAAATACCAAAAAGTTCAAAGCAAGTTGATTACGAAGGCGAGCTAGCCATAATTATTAAAAAATATTGTAAAAATGTTAGTATTGCGCTAGCCAAAAACTATATTTTAGGATATACATGTCTTAATGATATTACTGCCAGAGATATACAAAAAAAAGAAGTCCAATGGACAAGAGCAAAATCCTATGATACTTTTTGTCCTATCGGACCATGGATAACAGCTGGCATTGATGCAAATAACTTATCGTTGCAAGTGTTTGTAAACAACAAAATAAAGCAAAACTCTAACACGACAAATTTCATATTTGGAATAAATGAAATTGTAAGTTTCATATCAAAAATTATGACTCTTTCGCCAGGAGATATTATTTCGACCGGCACTCCACCCGGAGTAGGACAGCTAAAACAGGGGGATACGGTTGAAGTAAAAATTGAAAAAATCGGAAGCTTAATTAACTTTGTAAAATAAAATGATAGGAATAAGCGCTTGTATTGCTGGTAAAAAATGTCGTTATGACAAAGGGCATAATTTAAATAGAAAAATTATCCAGACATTAAACCAACAAAAAAAGAAACTAATTAAAGTATGCCCTGAAATGATGGGCGGTTTGCGCGTTCCACGGTTACCCGCTGAAATTCAAATGGGTGATGGCTTTGATGTATTATCTGGCATTTCTCAGGTGTTTGATAGGTCAGGAAAACTTGTAACTGACAATTTTATAAAAGGCTCACGAAAAGCTTTTACTAAAATAAAAAATAGGGTAGAATATGTAATTGTAAAGGAAAACAGTCCGGCTTGTGGTTATAAACATATATATAATGGAAAATTTGAAAAAAAATTAAAAAAAGGTGCGGGTGTTTTTACTGCATTGCTTCTAAAAAATAAAATTAAAATTATAAGCGATGAACAATTTAAATAATCCTGATTGTATTTTTTGTAAAATTGCCAACAAGACTATACCCGCAAAATTTGTTTATGAAGATGATGAGATTATCGCCTTTGAAGACATTAAGCCACAAGCTCCTGTTCATATATTAGTGGTGCCAAAAGCTCACATTAAAAAGATATCGGATATATCTAATACAAATGAAAAACTTGTTGGAAAACTTATTTCTGTTGTTAATAAAATTGCAAAAGATAAAAGTTTGATTGCAAAAGGCTATCGTTTAGTAATTAATTGTGGGAGAGAAGCAGGACAAGAAGTTTTTCATATGCATTTACATTTGTTGGGTGGTAGAAAATTTAACTGGCCTCCGGGATAAAAACTATGCTTATTTTATGTTTTGAATTGATTTTTATTTGCGTACTCTTGTTAACTTTGGGGTTAGTATACTGGTATGATTTTAAAAGAAGTAACGCACGAAAACAGTTGGCAAATGTTTCTGGTTTTTGGGATGGCAGGGAAAAAAGACGCAGCATACGCATAAAGGCAAAATTTAACGTAGAATATGAGCTGGAAATAAAATCCAATAAAAGCACACCGGCAGAAACAAAAGACATAGGATTAGGGGGTATTTGTATATTAACCTATGTTAAGTTATCGGAGCATTCTCCAATAAGAATACATATACCTTTGCCAACCAGACACAGACCTGTTACAACAAGCGGCGTAGTAGTATGGTGCCAAGATCTGGGTGAAGAAAACAATATTGGTAAACGTTTGTTTGCCATAGGCGTAAAATTTGTTTTTTTGAACGCTCTTGATAAAATTGACCTTAATCGATACATAACTGATTTAAAATCCCAAAATGCAGAAGAAGCATCCTCCAGTTAAAATATTTGTTGGCATAATATTTCATCCGCACAACATACAAAAACTTGAAAAAATAAAAGCTTATCTCAAACAGTCTTTTGGAAAAATCGAGTATACAAGCGTGCTGTTTGATTTCAAACATACGGATTACTATGAGAATGAGTTTGGGCAAAATCTTAAAAAGATATTTTATTTTTTCCATAAATTACGGGATGTTTCTGGATTGCAAAAAATTAAACTTTTAACCAATAAGCTTGAAAAAAAATTTTCTGAAAAGCAACAAAGGTTATTTAATATAGACCCTGGATATTTAACTGACAGTAAAATTGTTCTTTTTACAACTAAAAATTATACCCATCGTTTGTATATATATAACAATATATATGCTGAAGTTACGTTAAAATACTATAAAAACAGCTATCAACCATGGGAATGGACATATCCTGACTATAAAACAGGTGAATACATTAGTATTTTTAATGCTATACGTAACGAATATTTATCTCAAATTTCCAAATCTTAATTAAACTTTATAACAAACGTTTGACAAACAAAATATAATGTGCTATACTTCAAGCACAAAAAGGAGGTGACACGATGTCAAAGCTTATTGCAATCGCATTAATATTTATTTTAACTTTTTCAGTTATTAGCTTTGCCGCAAATGAAAAACCTTACAGCAAGATTGAGAGAGGATCGAAAAATTTAGCATTTGGATGGACAGAAATACCAAAGGCCGTTGTATCAGAAAGCAAGGCAAGCAACCCGGTATTTGGAGTAATTTTTGGTACTCTAAAAGGACTATGCAACGCTTTCTCGAGAACAGCTTCGGGCGCAGTTGATATAGCAACAGCCCCTATGGGAAAATACGAAGAGCCCGCGGTAAAACCATCAATGGTTGAAGTAGGTAAATAACTGCCTTTAAAAATTTTGTTAAATATATTTTTAAAAAGCGGAATTACTTTTTGAGAAAGTAGTTCCGCTTTTTTATTTTATGTTTAATCACACATTTTTTTCAAAAAAAATAACACGTAAAGACTTTATTAAAAAAGTATGCAGAATAGGTATTTCATGCTTACTGGCTGATTTTTTTATAACAAAACCTAAATTATTAGCAGAAGATAAAAATACGGTTCTGCCGAAAAGCAAGGAAGCCCTCTTTTATAAAACTCTGGAAAACAACGTCGTCCAATGTGAATTATGTCCCCACAGATGTATCCTATCAAGCAACCAAAGAAGCTTTTGTAGGGTTAGGGAAGCTAGAAATGGCAAGCTTTACACCTTGGCATACGAAAACCCCTGCGCCATACATGTTGATCCGATTGAAAAAAAACCTATTTTCCATATGCTGCCCGGAACATCTAGCTTCAGCATCGCAACTGCTGGTTGTAATTCGCGTTGCAAATACTGCCAAAATTGGCAGATATCACAAGCCTACCCGGAAGATACCGACAATATTGAACTTAGCGTAGTTGATGTCGTTATATCTGCTCAAAAAAATAATTGCCGCTCTATAGCTTATACATATTCTGAGCCAACAGTATTTTATGAATACATGCTTGAAGCTTCAAAGCTGGCACAGCTCTACAATATTAAAAATATCTTTGTTACTGGCGGAATGATTAATAAAAAACCTGTAAAACTTCTCTCGCAATATATCGATGCAGCTCATGTGGATTTAAAAGGATTTGACCAGGATTATCTTAAAAAAACATGTTCGCAAAATTTGAATACTATTTTGGATTGTTTATTAACTTTACGTGAAAATAAAGTTTGGGTTGAGATTATAAATTTAGTTGTGCCAACTTTAAATGACAACTTTAAAATGATACAAAATATGTGCAAATGGATATACTCAAATTTGGGGCCTGATGTACCGCTGCATTTTTCGCGTTTTTATCCAACATATAAATTAAAAAATTTACCTCCAACACCTCTGGAAACGTTAGTACAAGCTGCAGAAATTGCAAAATCAGAACGATTAAGATACATATATATAGGCAACGTTACGGATACCCGCTACACTGATACTTACTGCCCTTTTTGCAACAGCTGCCTAATAAAAAGAAAAGGCTATACTGTCACAAATGTTGGTTTAATTGACGGGACATGTCAAAAATGCAATAAACGGATAGCCGGCATATGGTCCTAAAAATTAACAAAACTACCAAAACACTTAATCCTATTGCTATAAAGTTAAATATTTTTTTAATTTCTTCTCTTAGCATAGTTGCACAGATATTATTTATACGAGAGTTTTTTGGAATTTTCTACGGAAATGAAATAACAATAGGATTAATTTTTGCATGCTGGCTTTTTTTTACAGGTTCAGGAAGCATACTGACTTCTAAAATAGCCGAATCCAAACCGGTTAGTTTAAAAACACTTTTTCTTATTGAATTTTTAATTTTTATACTGGTTCCTGCTACATACATTGCGATACTCCTTGCCGATAAAATATTTAACTTTTTACCAGGCGAGATTATAAATCTACAAAGTACTTTAAAAATTACAAGCATTCTTTTAGGCCCCATTTGCTTTTTGTTTGGGAGTTGTTTCTGTATACTTTGCAGAATATTTCCAAAAAATAATTCTAATCCAAATGAAAAAATTGCTACAGTTTACATTTGGGAGGCCTTAGGCGCTGCGACCGGCGGGGGCATGGTAACATTTTTATTATTTATACAATTACTCGATATAGAAATTTTATGCACTGCTTTCGTATTAAGTCTAATGTCGCTGATTTTATTAATTGCTACCATACCTTTCAAAAAACACATAAAATTTATTACAATATCAATTATTTTAATTATTATTTTTTTTAATATTTTCACGTTATTTAGCAACAGTATGGGGTTGTTTTATAAAAAATTAATAAGCTATCGTTTTAGAGACTTTCAAGTATTAGAAATAAAGCATTCTTTATATTCAAACATTGCAATAACAGAAAAATCAAATCAGCTTAATTTAATTTGTGATGGTAGCATTGCCAACTCGGATTCTGACATATTAAGTAGCGAAGAAAAGATTCACTATGCACTACTGCAGCATCCTGCTCCTAAAAATATTTTGATCATATCTGGACTAAACAAATCTTTACTGCATGAACTTAAAAAATATAGATTGGATTCAGTGGATTTTGTCGAATTGGACAAAGAAATAATTAAGCTTACAAAAAAATACTTTTTGAAAAATATCAACTTAGATGATTTAAAAACAAAGATAAATTTTATTAACGCTGACGGTAGAAATTACATAAAGTCTTCGGTTAAGAAATATGATGTAATAATATTAAACATACCTAATCCGTTAAATGCACACTTAAACCGTTATTACACCTTTGAGTTTTTTAAAGAAACAAAGAGGGCATTAAAAACTAACGGGATTGTTTCACTTGGAGTTACTTCAAGTGAAAACTATATAAGCGATGAGCTAGCTAAATTTTTGTCTTCAATATACAGGACATCAAATGCTGTTTTTAAAAATGTTGTTATAATACCAGGCAACACTGCGTATTTTTTGGCAAGTCAAGAATTAGAACTCAATATAACACCGGATTTTGTTACAGATAAAATTAAGCAAAACGGCATAAAAACTTATTTTGTAAATGCCGACTATATCTTCGGAAAACTTACAAAAGAAAGAATTGATTATATAAAAAACCGGGTTACTAATATACCCTATGCTCTTAATTATGACTTTGCGCCAATTTGTTACTACTTTGACACTGTCCTATGGTCATCTATATTTTCTTCAAAACAAAATATTTTCAAACTATTGACGAAAAAAACATTACTATTGTTGTGCGGATTTTTTATCATTTTTTGCTTTTTTTGTATTCTTTTCGTTTTAAAAACGGCAAAAGACGCTTTCGGTAAAATTATTCCATTAGCAGTAGCTATTACAGGACTGAACGAAATTTCATTCCAGATAATTACGCTTCTTTGCTTCCAGATTCTCTACGGATACCTTTATTATAAACTGAGCCTAATTATTGCGGCTTTTATGTTGGGTTTAACGTTAGGATCATGGTATGCAATGAAAAAAATAGAAAAAATTACTGTGGTATTTAATAAATTCATAATGCTGCACTGCTTTATCTTGTCATATTCTTTAGCGCTACCTTTAGTACTCATAATATTTATTAAAACTAACAATAAGACCTGGAGTTTTGTTGTATCAAATATTATATTTCCACTCATACCGTTTCTATCTGGAATACTAGGGGGGCTGCAGTTTCCTATGGCAACCAAGCTATACCTCTCACGTGGTAAAACAATAAACAAAACTGCCGGTATTTTGTATGGAGCGGACCTGCTTGGTTCATGCTTGGGTGCTTTTTTAATTAGTGCTTTCATTATACCGTTTCTGGGAATCATCAGTATCGGCATAATACTTGCCATTATTAATTTGATTATTGTTTTTGCCCTTATACACCTAAACACTATGTCTGTTTTAAAATAGCAAACCCGTATCTTGACTAATGAATTTATATGTGCTATAGTATCCCGCATATATAATAACAAAAAAATAGGATAAAATTATGAAAAAAACAGTATTCGTAATATATTTTTTTATTTTCTCTACGTGCTTATTTTCGTTAATATCTGGCTGCGCTGGCATAACACCACCTACGCCGGACGAACTTATATCTAAGCCGCTAGGAAAAGGCCCCCTGCGTTTAGGAATGGTAAAGGACGAGGTGAAATCCGTGTGGGGAGAGCCGGATGTTGTAAATGTTTTAGAAGAAAGTGCCGACAGGCTGACAAAAAAAGAAGAATGGATATATTTCGGAAGATATTCCGGAGTACCTGTCGATACGGGGTATTTATCAAAAACACAGTACTTGTATTTTGATGGTCAAAATTTAATACGATTCGGGGAAGACAGAACACCCGTTCAAAACTAAGTGAGAATAATTTAATATGTTATTACAAATTTGCAGAGCAAAAATCCATGGAGCTACCGTAACTGGTAAAAAGCTTAATTATACGGATAATGGAAGCATAACAATTTCTAAAGAGATGCTTGATATCACAAAAATATTTCCGTATGAAAAAGTTCTTGTTGGCAACTTAAATAATGGCACACGTTTTGAGACATACGTAGTAAGGGGAGAGGAGCCAAATTCAATTGTGCTAAACGGTGCTGCAGCAAGACTTGGTGAAATTGGCGATCGTCTCATTATATTTACCTTTGGATTAGTGGAAGAAAGCAAAGTAAACACAGTAAAACCTGTGTTATTATACGTAGATTCTAACAATAACGTTGTAAAAACAATTCAATAATCATATGTTTGGACGCATAGGTTTTGGTGAACTTTTAGTAATTTTAATAATTGTGCTTGTAATTTTTGGTGCAGCAAAATTACCAGAAATAGGCAAGGCATTGGGGAAGGCAATAAGAGAGTTTAAAAAAGCATCAAGCGATTCTGACGACAAGGATGAGAATCAAAAAAAGAATTCCCTAAAAGGTTGATGCTCGCCTTAGTCATTTTCTGTTTTATTTTCCAAAAATTATCTACTCATTATTAACTGTTGAATCTACTAATCGATATTTTTTATATTTAAAAGAGGCCTGCAATGAATCTTACAGAGCAATATATTATAAGCCAGATAAATGAAAGTTTAAAAACTGGTGAAAAAGTTAAATCGTCGGTATTTCGTTTATTGCTTTCAGATATTAAAAATTACAAAATATCTACAAAGCAAAAAGATCTTACAAGCGACGATATAACAAAAATTATAAAAAAAATGGTATCTCGGTATAACGAATCAATAGAAACTTTTCAAAAAGGTAATCGTCAAGACTTGGTTGAAAAAGAAAAAAAAGAATTAGTAATATTGCAAAAAATGCTTCCGGCACAATTAAGCACCGAAGAACTTAATGCTATTATTCAAAATACAGTACACGAAATAAAAGAAACTGGTGGAAACATAAATTTTGGAATTATCATGAAGGCTGTTATAAATAAAACTGGCTCTTCGGCTGATGGAAAAATAATAAGTGACCTTGTAAAAAAATTTTTATAAAGAAAAGTTCTTGTAATTTTTTCTATAACTCTTATAATACGTTTTTGATTTTATTTTTAACGTGAAATAGATAAAAGTTTTAAACAAATAAATGTCCTGAAAGGAGGATAAAAATGAAAGTGCGGAAAACCGTTTTGTTCGCGATATGTGCTTTGATTGTTATCTCTTTATTTGCTGCTAATATTGCATTGGCTGCAGATAAAGAACCTAATGCATTTGTGAAATTCGTAAGAAAAATTTTTGGCTATCCTGCAAATGTAGCCGAAAAATCAGTTGAAGTGGTAGCAAATACTACCGAAAAAGGGGTTGAAACCGTTGCGACAACAGTAAAAACTACCGGTGAGGTTGTAACTGGTGACATAGAAAAGACAAAGGATTTAGTTGTAGAACCTGTTAAGGGCACTGTTGATACTGCTTACACAGCTGTCGAAGGAACAGTAACTATGCCAGTTGAAGCCGCTAAAGCAACAGAATCAGAAGTGGAAGGCTCGAAAACTGAAGCGACTCAATAATTAATCAGCGCTTATCTGGTGTCATAATTAACAATCTAGAATATTTTGAATAAAAAATATTAGATGAAAAAATATATTTTCGTAGTTGTTCTTGTCATCTTATGTCTTTCATGGGTAACATTCTATTATGACACCATAGTTGATGTATTTTATAAAATAAAAGAGCCGTATTTTTTATGCCCCGTTATATTACCAAAAGATAATATTATACCTATAAGAAGCGACGCATGGGGAAGCGGTTTGTTTGGAGCAAAACGAAATGGAAAACGTAGGCACAAGGGAATAGATATAGTTGCCCAAAAAGGTGCCTACGTTTTTGCTTCAAAGAGCGGAATAGCCTATACAGATTGGAATAAAAGCGGATGGGGAAAATATATAGTCATTAAGCATCCAGACGGAACTAAAACTCTTTATGCGCATTTGGATGAAATTCTTATTGACAATAAAAGTTGGGTAAATCAAGGAAGGCACATAGGTTTAGTTGGAAAAACTGGTAACGCAAACATTGCAGGCATGGTCACTCATTTACATTTTGAAATCATTGAAAATGACACTTCCATCGATCCTTTAATAAAATATTTATTGCCAATTGAAGCAAAAAAATGAAAATCGGATTACGAAAAATCGAAAATGTAAACATCTTGGATATTTACGGCCGCATTGATATTAACTGCTCTGAAATCATTGAAATATCTTCCCAAATAGTAAAAGCTGGCCAGCCAAATATAATTTTCAATCTTGAAAATGTTGAACAAATAGATTATAATGGATTATCTGTATTGGCTATTTCTTATAAAAATGTAATTAATCATGGCGGCAACCTAAAGCTTTGCAATGTCCCCTTACAAATAATGGAATTGTTTCGTGTTGTAAGGTTAGATAGCGTATTTAGCATTTATCAGAAAGAACAATCCGCTATTTTGAGCTTTCACAATAAAGATATAGAAATTGAAGAAAAACTGCTGCGGCGCAGATTTGAAAGAATAGGTATACATCTAGAAAATAAGTACTGGCGTGTTGGGCTTGAAACAAAACAATATAAGGGCACCATACTAAATATTAGCGGAGCTGGGTTATATCTATACGCTAAAGATACGTTACCGCTTCATTCAGAAGTAGCTATCGAATTGTGGTTACCGGAACAAAACAAACCACTGTTGATTACAGGAACTGTTATTTGGCTGGCAGATAAAGAAATTCAACTCCATGTATATCCAGGCATGGGAATAAGCTTAGTGGATTTAGAACACACAAAACAGAAGGCTATAGTAGATTTTGTAGAGAAAAATGCTTCTCATAGAAGCAATATAAATCCTGCAGCATAAAATAGGATTTCAAATCATGAGTGAAATTATTGAAAAATTAAATAAAAATAGCGGCAATGTTGAAGAGCATAAGAATAATCAACCAAAACCTAATCAAATAAACCCAACTCCGGGTATAAATTACTATGACTTTATTAAAGAACAGCTTACTAAAACTTATTTTCCGGAATATATTGGCCCTGAAAAAGAACAAACGCTAAAACAGCGTTTTTTAAAACAACGAAAACTTTCACCATTTTCCATGCTGTCAGTTTTTAACTTTTTTGCAATTTTGGCTGTATTCTTGTACACCAGTAATATCAACTCGAATATAAAAGAAATTAGAAATGATATACAAAAAGTTGCAGCATCCCAATGGGAAAACCAAAATACAAAATCTGATTTGAATGCTCAAGCGATTATTGCAATAACAAAAGAAATGATAGATAACTATTATTTTTTGGGCGATGCAAAAGGCAGTATCTGGAAACAAAACATTATTACACTTATTAATAATTATGATATTGAAAAAAATGGGTGGGCAACATTTAATATAGAGCTTCCACAACAGGCTTTTGCAAATAAAGGTTATATTTCGTTTTTTGTAAAATCAAAAGTCAAACCTACAATCTTAAAAATAATTTTGAGAGACAAATCGAATTCGATTGTAGATGTTTTGACTGTTAATAATTCAATTTCGGAAAAAGAATGGTCATTTGTCAAACTACCATTTTCTTTGCCAAAAGATTCTTCAATAACACAGATTGCTTTTGAAATCGGAACAAAAACAACAGGCAATCCTCCATCTTCGGCAATAATGATCCGAAACATCTCTATAATTTCCATAAAATAACAGTGAAAAAAAGTTCAAAAGATATTCTTCCAATATTAAATGTCACCAAGACATTTACCCATACTTTAGATATTAAAAAAGTATCCAGTTTAATATTAAAAAATGCCATAACGCTCCTGCATGCTGACCACGCTGCTCTTTTTTATCTTGACAATGAAACTAAAAAACTAATACTGCTTAATGCAAAAGGTTTCCAGCAAAACCAACTTGAAAACATACGTTTATTAGGCAGCTGGGAAAATATAAATAATTATGTGATACATAAGAAACGTATTTTACATATAGCAGATATTAGAGAAAATAAATTTTTAAAAAATCAACAAATACCATTTACGCAATCATCTCAAAACAAACCTCTTCGAAGCTTTATGTGTATACCGCTTAAGACAAAAAATAAGATAATTGGTATACTTATTGTTTCATCAATAAAAAAATCACATTTCAAGAGCAACACATTAATTACACTGCTCTCCGAAGAATCCGCAATTGCACTAAATAACGCATACTTATATAAACAATTAGAAAATAGTTTCTGGCAAACTGCCGAAGCCTTTTCGCATGCAATTGATATAAAAGATTCGATAACATTTGGACATTCTTCCAGGGTGGCGGAATATGCTGTAAAAATCGCAAGGGCATTGAAAAAATCAAAAAAATTCATTAAAAATTTGAGAATTTCTGCGCTCCTGCACGATATTGGCAAGATTGGTATTAGCGATAATATTTTAAAAAATAAAGGGAAGCTAACAAAAAAACAAATACATCAAATACAAAGCCACACAATTATAGGCACTAATATACTTAGCTGTATCCAGAACTATAAAAATATTATTCCCGGTATTTTAGATCATCACGAAAGATTTGACGGGAAAGGATATCCTAATAAAAAAATTGCAAAAGAAATATCCTTAGAAGGAAGAATTATATCGATAGCGGATGTTTTTGACACATTGTTAAACGGAAGACCATACTCAAAACCAAGATGTTTAAAATATGTACTTAATGAAATGCTAAAAAACTCCGGCAAGCAATTTGATCCTGTAATTGTTAAATTGTTAAAAAAAATATCCCAAAAATAATAATTTAAATTTGAAATTCCTTGAATTAATTTATAAATACTGTTATAATGTAAAAGTTATTTTTAAAAAGGGGGTGGCTATGAAAAATTTTATCGTATTTTTAGTAGCAATTGTATTTATGCTGTTGACTGTACTAACAGTATATGCCGGCCAAAAAGAATGGGCCACTGCTGGTAAAATATTAACGGGATATGTTATTGCTGATACTTTTAATAAAGTGATAAGTCAACCCAGCACCAATAGAGGTCACTATTCCCATGGCTATTATCATGGTTTACCACCTCAAGAAGTTGTGGAAGAGCACTATTACTATTATCCAACACCGGCAAAAAAAAGAGTCATATATCACTATGGGGCACCTCACACTGTTATTGAAAGAAACGTTGACTATATTGAAATCATAGACTAAAATGGCTGGACAGATATTTCACATACCAGGCCCAGTAGCGGTAATTACAACAAAATACAAAAATAAAGTTAATGGAATGACAGCGGCTTGGGTAGCGCAGGCATCGTTTAATCCACCTCTCATAATGGTAAGTATTGCTCCTGAGCGCTACACCCATGAACTTATACAAAATAGCAAAATTTTGGCGGTGAATGTTTTGTCCGCAATGCAGATAAAAATCGCTAAACATTTCGGTTTTACTTCTGGTAAAAATATTGATAAATTTGAAAGCGTTATTTATGAAATCAAAAAAACTGGTGCACCGATAATCAAGGATATATACGCTTACTTTGATTGTCATATTCTTTCCGCAGTAAGAGCGGGTGACCACACAATATTCATTGCCGAAGTCCAAGAAAGCCGAGTCGATAATACAAAAACACCGTTAATTTTTAATACAAGGGATTTTTTTTAACTAAATATGAAAGAATTACGAATACATGCAAGAGCAGGGCAGGGTGCCATTACTACTGCTATGCTAATTGGGGCAGCGGTTTTTGAAGAAAATCGCTTTGCATTGGCATTCCCACATTTTGGTGCTGCAAGAATGGGCGCACCAATGAATGCATTTTTGCGCATTTCCGATAAGCCTATACGCCTTAGAAGCCAAATCTACGAACCGGATTACATTATTGTAGTCGACCCAAGCTTGATAACCGGTTTTGATGTATTGAAAGGTTTAAAAGATAATGGCATTGTGATTGCAAACGAACCTAAAAATAATGATGAAAAAGAAAAATTATCATTAAAAAATAAACAAAATATTTTTTATATACCAGCCTCTAAGATTGCAAATGAAATAATGGGCATGCCGATGGCCAATACGGTTTTAATTGGTGCTTTCGCTGCCGCAACAGGGGAGTTAAAAATTTCTACGATAGAAAAAGTCATGCAACAAAGATTCGGAAACAACGAGTTGGCCGAATTAAACATTAAAGCGGCAAAAGCTGGATTCTCATTTATAAAAAAATAGGATAAAATAATATCATGATCGTAAACATCTTTTCTAAACCGGGCAGCAGCCAAAAAAATAAAACCGGTTCCTGGAGAATGGGGAAAAGGCCAAAATTTTTACAGCAAAATTGCATTGCTTGTAAAATATGCTTATTTTCCTGTCCTGAAGGAATAATTGAAGGTAAAGAAAAAAATTCTTACCATTGCAACTATGATTATTGCAAGGGATGCGGAATTTGCGCCAGCATCTGTCCTAAAAAAGACATAGTAATGATCGAGGAAAATAAGTAATGAAAAAATTTATTGAAGGTTCGCGTGCAACAGCGGAAATAATAAAATTATGCAAGCCTGGCGTTATATCTGCATATCCAATAACTCCACAAACCCATATTGTTGAAGAGCTTGCACAAATGGTAGCGAACGGAGATCTAGATTCTCAATTTATAAACGTAGAAAGCGAACATTCTGCTGCTTCTGTTGTTTTAGGTGGTTCCGCCACAGGAGTAAGAACATATACGGCTACAAGCTCCCAGGGTTTATTGTTAATGGTAGAAGTTCTTTTTAATATTGCCGGGATGCGCCTTCCAATTGTGTTAACATGCGCAAACAGGGCAGTTTCCGCTCCTATCAACATTTGGAATGATCATCAGGATTCTGTTACTGTCCGAGATAGCGGATGGATACAACTTTATGCTGAGAACAATCAGGAAGCCTGTGATTTACATCTTCAGGCATACAAACTTGCGGAAAATCATAAGGTAATGCTTCCGGTAATGGTATGCGTTGATGGCTATATACTAACACACGCCGGCGAAATTGTTGATATACCAGATCAAAAAAGTATTGATCGTTTTTTGCCCAAATATGATCCGTTATATAAGCTTGATGTTTTAAACCCTATAACGATGGGTATAGTAGGCGGCCCTGATTCTTATATGGAAACTAGATTTGCCATTCATAATACGATGGAAAAAACTCTTAATGAGATTATCCCTGAAGTAAGTAATGACTTTGCTAAAATATTTGGAAGAGCTGGAAATACCCTAATAGAAGAATACAAAACTGATGATGCAGATACCGTAATTGTCGCTCTCGGATCAGTTGTGGGGACAATTAAAGATGTAGCGGATGAATTAAGAAAAAAAGGGAAACGTGTAGGCGTCCTAAAAATTATAACCCACAGACCATTTCCTAAAAACCAAATTTATAATGCATTACGTAAAGTGAAAAATGTTGGCATATTGGAAAAATGTATTTCATTAGGTTTATCAGGTCCATTATTTGCTGAAATTACATCACTTTTTGCTGCAAAAGATGATACGCCAAAAATTTCAGGTTTTGTCATTGGCCTCGGAGGAAGAGATGTTACCAAGCAAAATATAGAATATATTTTTGAAAAACTTGAAAAAGGTGGCAACAACGATACTGAATTTGTCGGCTTAGATGAAAATGTTGTTAAAAATAATAAGGAACTAATTATAAATGTCTGATATTAAACTATTTAATCCGGGTCATACTGCTTGCGCTGGATGCGGGCAATCATTAGCAGCAAGATTAGTATTAGAGGCGGCCGGAAAAAACACTATTGTTGCAAATAATACAGGTTGCCTTGAAGTTTTTTCAACCTACTACCCGCAAACCGCATGGGGAACACCCTGGATACATTCGCTTTTCGAAAATTGTGCTGCAGTTGCAAGCGGAATAGAGGCAGCTCTAATTTACCTTAAAAAAACCGATACAAACATAATTGCTCAAGGAGGAGACGGGGGAACTGCAGATATTGGACTACAAGCTTTGTCCGGAATGTTTGAAAGAGGGCATAACATACTTTATGTATGTTATGATAATGAAGCATACATGAACACGGGTGTCCAAAGAAGCGGTCTTACACCATTCGGAACAAACACAACAACCTCCCCAGTAGGGTTACAAGCCCATGGCAACAAAAGACCTAAAAAAAATATTGTTGAAATCGCAGCTAGCCATAGAATACCATACTCTGCTTCTGCGTCGGTTGGTTACCCTCAGGAATTGCAGAAAAAAGTTCAGAAAGCTCTTTCAATAAAAGGTCCCAAGTATATACAAATTCATGTTCCGTGCCCGCTAGGCTGGAGATCAAACCCATCGCAAACAATTGAAATAGCGAAACTTGCCGTAGAAACCGGCCTTTATCCGATAATCGAATATGAATATGGCGACCTTGTAAACTCAAAAAAATTATTAAAACCAAAACCCGTTACTGAATATTTAAAATTACAAAAACGCTTTAAACATCTCTTTGCAGAAAATGCAAAGCAAGAAATGGAAGAAATTCAAAAAATCGCTGACGACAATATAAAACGATATAAGCTTATTTAGTCAATTCACATTTATCGCCACAAGGGATAAAAGGGGGTAAAAATGAATGTAAAAGTTGATAAAAGTATTTGTACCGGCTGCACATTGTGCATACAAACATGTTCAGAAATTTTTATAATGGATTCTGATGACAGGGCAAAGGCTAAACGAAATCCAAAATCCGAAGATGAAAATAAATGCTGCCAACAAGCAGCTAGTGAATGTCCAGTTGAAGCAATAATTATTACTGACTAAAGTTGTTTTTTATTCAAAAATTTTTTAAAATATCTTTTGCGTAACTGCAAAAGATATTTTGCTTTTTAACAGTACCTAATCATGACTAATACACTTAAAATATATAAAAAACGCGGAATGGAAATTGCCCTGGGTGCAGGATCGTACATCAAAAAAATGCTTGGAAAAAAACATAGCATTTCGTATAAGGGTGAGATAAACCTTGTTACCGACGTTGATCGTGCTGTTGAAGCCTTTATAATAAAAAATATCAAAAAATCATTTCCAATGCACAAAATCCTTGCTGAAGAAACTGCCGAAAGCTATGCTAATATGAAAAAAAAGGCTGAATTTCTCTGGATAATAGATCCAATAGATGGAACAACAAATTTTGCTCATTCATTTCCTTTCTTTTGCACATCCATTGCTTTGCAATATAACGGTAAAACAGTGCTGGGTATTGTTTACGAACCAATCAGAAATGAATTGTTTTGGGCCCAAAAAAATGGAGGAGCTTTTTTAAATCGTAAAAAAATCCACGTATCGCCTACAACAAAACTTATAAATAGTCTGCTAATAACCGGATTTTCATATGAAATCAAAAAAGAAAAGAATAGCAATCTTAAACATTTTAGCAATTTTTTAAAAATATCCAGAGCAATACGAAGAACGGGCGCTGCAGCTCTTGATATGTCGTATGTTGCCTGCGGTCGTTCAGACGGTTTTTGGGAATTTAAACTAAAGCCATGGGACACTGCCGCTGCAGAGTTAATAGTCAGGGAAGCAGGGGGTAAGGTAAGTCAGGTTGATGGTATGCCTTACAGTATCTATAATAATAATATCCTAGCAACGAACGAAAAAATTCATAATACAATGATATCTGTTTTTAAAAAGAAAAACGGATGAAAGCAGCGCAATTTTTGTGGCCCGATACACGGGTCTTTAGGCTACCCCATCCGCAATTATAGTATATCATAAATATTGTAAATATTCAATGGTACCATTCAAAAAAAATTTCTGTTAGATTAAAAAAAAGTTAAATTTTACGATTATGAAACATTCTAAGTTATTAAACTCTATTTATGATGTTATTGTTGTAGGGGGAGGGCATGCTGGTATTGAAGCTGCCTTGTCAAGTGCCCGATTGGGCTCAAAAACACTCCTTGTAACCATAAACCTTGATACAATCGGAGCCATGTCATGTAACCCTGCTATCGGCGGCTTGGCAAAAGGACACCTTGTGAAAGAAGTCGATGCCTTGGGCGGAGAAATGGCAAAAATGGCAGACAGTGCCGCAATTCAATATCGTACATTAAATATCAGCAAAGGTGCCGCAGTGCAAGCAACTCGTATCCAAGCTGATAGGCATTTATATCAATTTCTTGCAAAAAAAATTTTAGAAAATCAAAACAACCTAACCCTTTGGCAAGGACTTTCAACTGAAATACTTGTTTCCAAAAAAGAAGCATATGGCATTAAAATTGAAACCGGTGAAAAATTATTCGGTAAAACTATTATTATTGCTCCAGGAACATTTCTTAATGGTCTTATACATATAGGCCTTACTAGCTTCCCGGGAGGTCGTTTGAGCGACAAAAGCTCTACTCAACTTGCTGATAATATTAAAAGTTTAGGGTTTGAAAATGGAAGGTTCAAAACGGGAACTTGTCCGCGAATTGATTCACGAACAATTGCCTTTTCAAAATGCGAAACACAACCTGGCGAAAAAAAATATAAACCATTTTCTTTTACCAATGAACGACAGAAATTATTGCAACTCCCTTGCTATATAACATACACAAATAAAAAAACACATAAAATAATAAAGAATGGGCTTAGCCGTTCGCCATTATTTACAGGAGTCATCAAGGGTACGGGGGTCAGATACTGCCCATCTATTGAAGATAAAATCCATAAATTTTCAGATAAAAACAAACATCATATATTTTTAGAACCCGAGGGAAGAAATACTAACGAATATTATCCTAATGGCATTTCGACAAGCCTACCAATTGATGTACAAGTAGAGATGATACATTCTATCAATGGCCTTGAGAAAGCAAAAATAACTCGCCCGGGTTATGGGATAGAACATGATTACATAATACCCACTCAACTTTTACCAACGCTTGAAACCAAATTAATTAAAAACTTATTTTTTGCGGGACAAATAAATGGAACTACTGGGTATGAAGAAGCCGCTTCGCAAGGTATAATAGCCGGTATCAACGCAGCACTGAAAGTCAGGGGTGAAAAACCTTTAATACTAGATAGGTCTCAAGCATATATTGGTGTGCTAATTGATGATTTAACCACAAAGGGGACCAATGAACCTTATCGAATGTTCACATCGAGAGCCGAACATCGTTTATTGCTAAGAGAGGATAACGCTGACTCTCGCCTAACTCCGATCGCTTATAAGTTAGGTCTAGTAGAGAAAAAAATGTTTTTATCTTTACAGCGGAAAGAAAAAAATATACTAGCTGAAACAGAAAGATTAAAAAAAATTAACAAAAAAAATGGGGCAAACATTTTAAATGCTGCTAATTTTATAAAACGTCCTGGTAAAACATATAAAAGTTTAAAAAAAATATTTAAAAATTGCTCTTGGCCGAAACTAAGCGAAGATGAAATTAAACGGGTCGAAATCGAGCTAAAATATGAAGGTTTTATAAAAAGACAATTTTTAGAAATAAAAAAGTTTCAAAAAATCGAAAAAATAAAAATACCTTCTGATATTAATTATGCTCTCATAAACAGTCTATCAAAAGAAATTATAGAAAAACTTACAAAAATACGCCCACTTACCTTGGGACAGGCATCTCGCATATCAGGAATCACGCCTGCTGCGCTCTCTACCATAATGATATGGCTGCATAAAAGTCAATCCATATCTACCCCGGCTTTTAAGCTGGGGCATGTTACCTCCGTACCAGAAAGCCTGCAGTATAAAGTACGTGGTCCCGTTTCGCGAAACTTCCCGGAGGGGTAAGACCTAACATACAAAATGAACAAACTTTACAATGACATAAATACCTATTGGAAAAATCGTTTTGGAACTAAGGTGTATAAAATTGCCTTGGATGCGGGATTTACTTGCCCAAATAGGGACGGAACCAAGGGAAAAGGCGGATGTATTTATTGCGATGAAAACGGTTCACGCGCACCATATGCAAATATTAAACAAACAATAAAAGAACAGATAATACAAAGGATTCAATATTTAAAAAAAACTTACGCCGCAAAAAAATTTGCTGCATATTTTCAGTCGTTCAGCAACACTTATGGCACAACGAAAGAATGCAAAGAAGTATATGATCAGGTGCTTGGAATTCCCGATATTGTTGTTTTGTCTATCTCGACTCGCCCTGATTGTATTAACTTAAGGAAACTGAACCTAATTAAAAAATATAGTGAAAATTATGAAACCTGGCTAGAGTATGGTCTTCAATCAATAAAAAATGAAACTCTAAAATGGCTAAACCGAGCCCATACCGTGGAAGCTTTTGCAAAAGCTGTAAAATTGACTAAAAATAAAAATTTAATGGTTTGCGCTCATATAATCGTGGGGTTGCCAAATCAAGATAAAAAAGAAATCATTGATACTGCTGCTTTTTTATCTGACTTGGGTGTAGATGGTGTTAAAATTCATGTATTGCATGTTTTAAAAAAAAGCCGGCTTTACGACTTATATATAAAAAATGAGATCAAGATGATTGATGAGACAAAATATGCAGAACTTGTATGTCTGTTTCTTGAACATCTTTCTCCAAGCGTTACAATTCACAGGCTTACAGGTCAAGGAACCGACACAAATCATGTTGCGCCTTTATGGGCATTAAACAAAACGGAAACAATTAACAAAATTCAAAAACTTTTATTGCAAAGACAAACTCGGCAAGGAAACCGTTACAAGCAAAATGAATAGAAATTGATTGACATTCAAAAAAAATAAATTTATAATTTACTTTATGGTTGGTAAAGGACTATTAAATTTTCTAGGCGGAACATTAGGTGTAGCGATAATCATAGGTTTTTTTCTACCATGGATATCGCTTTCAACTGATAATGTTTTGCCAATACCTCTTAAAATAAATCAAAAGCTTCTTCAAAACGCACAATTTTCTTTTGAAATAAGCGGCTTTGACATTGTCAACACTGCCGCAAAATCTCAAGTTAAACCAATTATAAGCTTTGCAAAAATGTTTGTCAAAAATGCCGAGAAGCTAGACCAAAAAGTGTATCTGCTCTATCTGATACCAATTTTTGGTTTTATCGTAACTTTTTTTAGTTTTAAGGGTGTCGAGAACCTTGTTTATCATTTTTTGGCCTTGCTTATCAGTGGCGGCATATTTGGCTGGGGAATGTACCAAATTCTTACCCAAAAAAGCACTTTGCAGTTCGAGATTGGAATCGGCTTGTGGATGATTTTGTTTTCCATGTTTTTAATATTTTTGGTTAGTTTTGTAAACATGGTTAAAAAATAACATCACTTTCTAATGAATCATGAAACTATCCTAATAGAAAAAGAAGCCCATCTTTTATTATCCCAAAATAAGTTTGAAGATGCATATATTTTATTCAAAAAAAGTGCCGAAACCTACCGTGATACAAATAATCACAAACAAGCAGCATTATGTTTTGCCTCTGCAGCAAGCTGCTGGGACAAAAAAAGGGGAGAGGTAACAGCTTATAACGCTGCTCTAAGCTATGAAAATGCAGCTCTTGAGGCTGAAAAAGCCGGAGATTTTGAGTATGCGTCATTACTTTATAAACATGCCGCAATAAACCATGAGCGAGATGGAGAAAGCTCTGATTATTCAGATTGTGTTTATAAATCCAACGAAGCTCACCGAAAATTCCTTACTTATGGAATACTGCAGCCTAATCGCATTCAGGCCATTACAAAAAAAGGGTCTACAAAAGGGTTGTTTGGCTTTATAAAACGCTTATTTTCTTGCATTCTGTTAAACTTTTCCTATGTATTATGGGGTTATGGTGAACGACCTTTTCGAACTATTCTTTTTGTAATGATTGTAATATTCGGAGCTTCTTTTTTCTATACATTTGGATATTTTGCAAAAGGTTTACAGATTGTTACGCCAAATTTTTTTGAAGCACTATATTTTAGCGCTGTTACGTTCACAACTGTAGGATACGGCGATTTAACACCTCTTGGTACATGCCGTTTTGTTGCAATACTTGAAGCTTTCTCAAGCGTATTCATTCTACCACTTTTTATTATTGCACTTACACGCAAGCATTTAAAAATATAACTCAATAATAAATATATAGCTAACCAAATATGGATAGGGAAACTTTATACACATTTGCAATCATTATTGGCATTATAGGTGTTTTATTTTATGGTATGCTGTTCTTAGTAAGTTCTTACTATGATTTTCATGCAGGCGAAGCTGATCCTCTAGCATCTGAATTACCCGCCCAAAAGATAGAGCCGGTTAGACCAATTCAATTTATTGTAAATCAAACCACTTTTTTATTACTCATAGTTGCTTCTTTTTTATATCTAGCTTCTGGGATATTTTTTCTGCTAAAAAAAACAGAAAAAATAGCACTTGCGATATGGGCAGCAATTCTTGACATCTTAGGCCGGTTGTTTTATGTATTTTATTTCATAGGTTTTAATCGTTTTTTAGCATTACAATCTGGGGGCAATAAAAACACACCTACAGACATAGGCGGTATTGTTATTTATTATTTCTATATGGTTGTTCCCTGCGTTCTTGTTGCAATTTATGACGTTTATGTCCTACTTAAACTACGAAAGAGGGGAAAAGCCATCATTTAACCTCAAATAAGTTCAAAAGGCAATAAACCCTTCAATAGTCAGAAATAACTACAGGAAGCACTATTTTAACCCCAATTTAAGCCATCCACTATCAATTCAAATAAAGATATGGCATATCTATTAACGCATATTATATACTGTTGTAGATAGGCACTGGTATTTATTATGGATAAGAGCATTTTAACGTTTTCCACAGGTTTTGTTTGTATTTTCATAACTTACTATAAGCAAAGTACTTACAATCTTTTTCTCTATATATCCAAGTTAACATAAGATATATTATAGGACGTTATAATACTACAGATTTTGCGATTAAGAATGCGCATATTTGATATTTTTGGCGTTTATTCTCGCAGTTAGACGTATTGAGAAACATTGAGCTTTTGAACAAAATACTGATTTTTTCCACTGGCAGTTAACGGAATATCCGAACAAATAACAACTTCAATATCACATCTATTGTTGAATTTGCTTCTGTAAACTGATATTATTTCATTTACAATCTCATTGTCATGCTTTCTGCATTTTGCTTCTTTTTCAACTTTTATAATTATTTTACCGGGCAATTCTTGATAGAACTGCATTTTCTTTATCATTGAAGCGTCTGGGTTTTGACCTCCAAAAATAATAGGCGTCGTCAGAATTGGCCTATTTAACTTATCGATAATATAGTCATAAATTCTACCTTTAATACTCTTCAGCAACATATAATTCCTACCGCAATTGCATTTTTCTTTGGTAAAAACAGCTATATCACCTGTTTTATATCTTACAAGAGGCATGGCCGGACAATCGAAACTAGTTCCAACGATTTCCCCTTCTTCCCCTTCTTTCGTTACATATTCACCGTTTGGTTTGATTAGTTCACATATGCTTCTTTGCGGCAATACATGCAGAAAATCTGATTTGTTACATGGGACTGCAATAACAACATTTTCACGCTGACTGTATGAGTTATATACTGGGCATTGAAAAACTTCCTTAATTAATGCTTTTTGTTCATCATATAATATTTCAGACTCAGATAAAATTGCTTTAAGTTTGAAAGTTAATTTAATGTTGTTTTTCTTCATATATTTTGAAAGTAAAAAAATTGCTGAGGGATATACATGCATAAATACAGGTTTATAATTATTAATCTCTTTTATATAGGAACTGGCAGTTTCGTTATTAAGAAATGAGGATGACATGGACAGCCTGTTTTCCTTCCTAACCCAATATTGACCTTTTTGCACCAGGTTACTTGGAATGGACACGCCTCCAATAACTATTTTTGGTGAGAGAAATTTAAACCCAACAAAATTACACTTATAAATATAGCTTGCTAAATTCACCATACGGTTATAACCAGAATGATAGAGTTTAAGCGGCAAGGCACTGGTTCCACTAGTAGTAAAAGGAACCAATCGTTTTTTATTAAATTTTTCAGATACCATCATATCTAAATTATTTTTTACATCTTCACGCGTAAGAAAAGGTATCTTGCAAATATCCTTCAGTGTTTGGATATCTGATGGTTTTATATTATTTTTTAGGAAAATGTTTTTATAATAAGAGGTGTTTTTGTAGGCGTTATTTACTACTTGCTTCAAACAATTTAATTGATATCTTTCCAACTGTTTTTCTGTCCAAAATTGAGTTCTCCTAAATATTACATAGTCATATATCTGTGCTACAGAATTGAGATAACTAGCACGTAAAGTTTTTATCATGTTTTGATTCTACGGATGATTAATTTTTTTCAGCTCTGTTAACATTTGTTCTAAAAGATGTTCAATACGGCTTAATGCTTCTATCTGCTGCTTCTGGCGTTCATCTTGTTGTTTTTGTAGCTCTCTTGCCTGGCTTGCAAGTTTTGTCATATCTCCTAAATCTTTAAAATTAAGCATTTTTGTTGCTCCTTTTTGTTATAAAAGCCATTTTTCGAAACTCTCCCCTTTTCTACGGCTAACCAAATTACAGTATTCACAATTAGGGTTAGACAATGGCATATCAGACAATAAGCTTTTTGCTGCTTTTCTAACCGTCGCCTTTGCAGATTCTATGTTTGTTTTAACCTCAAAGGGTTCTACATGAAACTTGACTGTTCCGTTTGAAGAAACTTTAATGGGCCAATAATAAACTAGATATGCAAGGTTTTTTGTTTTATAACCTGAAGCTTCAAGTATTAAACAGTAACAATCAAGCTGGTTTTGATAATATGACAAAGAGTCCTCTTTGATTTCTGAACCGCGAGTTTTGTAATCCAATGGAATATAATATCCTTTGTCAACTAGACAATCATCTAAAGCACCTGTTAATATCGCTGAATTTTCTTTATCTTCGTAAAAAAGGTCGTTAAGTTTCCAATTACGCCATTTTTCCAAAATCAGAGAGTCTGAAAATAGATTGCCGCATACCTTTCCTTTTATTTCGGGTGGTAAATCGTTATTTAAACGGTAAGAATCAAAGTAATGCTTGATAGCAATATCCATACCGCCGGGTAATGATGGAAATATCCCACGCGGTCTTTTGATATTTTTGTTTTTATCAAGCCAAAAACAGCGTGGACATTCTAAGAAAATATTTAAGCTTGAGGGTGACAGTTTAATATTACTTCTATATTCGAGCATTATTTAATAAGAGGATTGTCAGCTGGCTCAATCGGTTCCTCTGTTTTTACTTGCTCTGTTTCTTGTTTAATTTCAGCCTTGGGTTTATCTGTTTTTAACTTGTTTATGGCTTCTTGCGCAGTTTTTTTTACTTCCCGGTATTCACTTTTAAGCTTTTCCTCCAAAACCGGCATAATACGGATGTCTTGCATACCTGACAGTGCTTGTATTATTGCTACCTGAACAAGCTTGCTTCCCGTATTTATATTTTCTAAAAATGCGTCAACAATTTTCTTGTTTTCAAAATTTGACAACGCTTTGACTACTGTGATAACTACCTCATCGTTAAGATCATTTAATGAACTTATAAGAGGGTCTATACTAATAACATCTTTGAATATCCCTAACGCTTCTGCTGTGCTTATGCGAACATCCACTGATGGATCCGAAAGCAACGTCTCATCAAGATTTGGCACAGAGCTTTTATCATCAATTGCAACCAATGCTGTTACTGCAGCAATTCTAACATTGGGACTGATATCTTTTAAAGATTTTTTGAAGATTTCACCTGCTTCGCTATCATTAAGTTCAGCTAAA
>Ga0302250_1000639_pt1 | contig 31883 bp, 24 predicted proteins | sample AAG_RA_Asp_MG_FD_193536 | JGI IMG/M metagenome (GOLD analysis project Ga0302250, IMG submission 193536) | Enriched activated sludge microbial communities from anaerobic digester in WTTP, New Holstein, Wisconsin, United States - AAG_RA_Asp | ecosystem: Engineered > Bioreactor > Anaerobic >... | reverse complement strand
GCATCCGCAGCCACCAGGGTATAGGTCTTGGCTGTCGCGCCGGCAATTGCCGTGCCGTTGCGCAGCCAGCGGAAGGTCGAGGTCCCCTGCGGGTCCGAGTCCGCATCATTGTAGGTATAGTTACCGGTCAGGAGCTGGCCCACCTGGGCGGTCCCGCTGATCGATACTGCGCTTGCTGTCGGGGCCGAATTTGCTGAGGGGACCGTGACCGAGCCATCAGTGATCGTCAGGATCGGAAGCAGATTGGTAAAGGTCAAAGCCGCTGCCATTGCACTGAATTCAAGATTCAGCGGGCTGGTGCCGGCCGCCATGGCCGTGAAGGTCAAGGTCAGCACAGTCATGCTGCCCGTGCCTCCTACGGCATAAGCTCCATTAAAAGTGATACTGCCGGAACCTGCAGAGCTGGTGTTCACCAAGCCGGTAAAAGGTGCCGTAATTCCTGTGTCGCTGGTGTAGGAGATTACAGCGGGATTAAAAGTCAGTGTGCCGGTGAAGCTGCCCAGTTTGTGGCTGGTTGCCGACATATCGATGACGATCGGGACTGTAAAGGTGGTGGTAACAGCCGGGTTGCTGTTGGAAGGTATTGCCAAGGAGACCACATTTTGTGCCATCACCGGAACGAATCCGGAAAATACCGTGAAGAAAACGATGGCAAAAATGATCGGCAATAATCTGGACGAATTTGTTTTGCACGATTTCATCTTGTGTCACTCCTGTTTAGAATTTACACGACTGCCAACGTTATTTCATGAGCACCATCTGGATCGTGTCGACAAAACTGTCGGCCGAGTACCTGCACACATAGGCGCCATTCGGCACAATTTTACCGTCTTCATCCGTGCCGTCCCAGATGGCAGCATGATGGCCCGCTGCTTTGCGCTCGTCAACCAGGGTCTTGATTCTCTGGCCGATCGCGTTATAGACGATCATGGAAACATGCTCAGCCTGCGGAAGGCTGCAGCCAATTTTCGTCGATGGATTGAAGGGATTGGGGTAATTCTGATCAAGCGTGAATTCCTGGGGTTCCTTTCGAATTACAATCTCTTTGGCCACTCCGGTCTGCACACTCTGGTAATAGGGCAGCAAATCGATAAAGGAATGCGCCGCGGCCATGGCCGTGAATTCCAGCTGCAGTCCGCTTTGTTCGCCCTCTTTTCCAATGACCAGAAAAAGCACATTCAGAATATTGATCGTGCCAGCAGCGCCATGAGGATTCACACCATTGAAACGCAGATATCCTTCCTGGACATGGCTGTCATTGACGATTTGCGCAATGAAGCCCGCCGCGGTGCCCGGCTGATATCCGGCGAACTGGAGCACCCGGAAATTCCATCGCAGTACGACGCTGTAGCTGCCGAGGCGTTCCTGCATCGTGGACATTTCGATGTTAATGGGGACGGCCACGGTCTGGTCTCTGACCACTGTATCGGTTTGGGGCACAGCGGTCGCCGTGATCGTGCCCCCGAAAATGAGCGCGGGCATGAGTACCACTGCCAAAAGCATCCACACCCACATTCCAATCACAATTTTCATCGTTTGAGACCTCCTCTTTTAGGCATTTTCAATTGGGTGGCTTCTCCGCCCGCAGTTTCGGCTGATGCTGGAGTGCCGGATGGGCATCGGCGGCCCGAACTGGATCCAGATGCGGGACGGTTGAATCCGGAACGTTGTCTCCATAGTCTATGCCGGTCAGTTGCACCCCGGACATGGTGTCACGGAGGCTGGGCAGTTGGGTTGCCCAACGGGAAATGGGATAGAATATCCTGCATCATAGCTGAGCAGGATCAGGGCATCGGTAGAGTTGACCAGTCCATCCGCATTGACATCGCCGCAATTCATGGGACAGAAGCTGCTGACATCATAGTCCGCATCACACGTCAAAATGATCAACGCATCGGTTGAATTCACCAGGTCATCGCCGTTGACATCACCCAGCAAACCGGCATCTCCTCCCGTCAAGGCCGAAATCACCTGCATGTCATTACTCTCGTAAAGGCCATCCCCGGCCGTGTAAGTGGCCGTAGCCACCACCTCGGAATTGGTGCTGGCTTTCCAGATTTTCCAGATCACCGCCTCATTGGCGTCCATTCCCGGAAGAGGCGGAGTGATGTCCGCTCCCATCACAGCGATCTGCCACTTGGTAGGATCAGTGGACCAGAGCAGTGCACCAGTGCATGTAGTGCCGTCCGATTTGAACGCGCCAATCTCATCTCCGGCTTGTATGGCTGCTCCATTGACCGTCGGTGTGGTTGTGAATATGACCGACATGTTACTCGAGGTCACCACCCGGCTGAAATGCACCTGCGCTGCAGCCAGAGTTTGAAAGGCCAGTACGATGAGGACCAGCACTTTCAATGCTTTTTGAATCATGGCTCTCTCCCTCCCAGTAATGAGTACAAGTATAAATCGATTGAACAGCCCGGCCATGTGCTGGACCGGTGGATTAGGACAGACTGTTCCGCTGCAAACGAGTTAGCGAACTTTACACAAAGAGAAACACAGAGAAGAAATTTGGATGAGGAATATATTAACTCATCCGATGCAAGGGTTTTTACGCAACGCAAAACTCCACCCCGAGAAAAGCAGACCCCCTGCTTCCAATTTCAAGAAAATCAGTGTCCACGATTTGCGCATGAGGCTCGATCCCTCGCAGGATGGGCCTCCACATCGTCAAGGCAGCGAACTCGGCCACTCCAGCGTGACATCTGTATTCATATAAAGATAATACCCCGATCCTGGCATCATCTTTCCTATCGTATCAATGCCAAATGCGGGCCAATAGACGCTCCCTTTTCCATCCTTTACCATTATCAAGGAGTCACCGATGCTGCCAAGAACCTCATCAACGGTATGCGGGGATTCACGCAGATAAGAAATCAGATTCCAACCTTGCGTCAGCATGAGGGAGGCATCGGCACTGGTCACACGGCGGCCTGTGAGCGCGAGATCCGCAGCTTGTGTGAGAAAGATCCAGTAGCCCTTGCGCCAGTCCCAATGACTGAGCATATCGATCTGAGAGGCGGGCCGGTAGCTTTTGCCGGAGCCATCCTTGAACAGGACCAGGTTTCCGGCCAGGGGCGACAGCAGATGATCCAGCAGGCTGTCCGCCGGCGCGACCCAGCTCGAAACCAGGTTCCAGCCCTGGTTAAGCTGCAGCAGGGCAGTATCCGGATTGATAGGCAGAAAAAGCTTGCGGAATTCCGCCGCCTTGTCCGCATGTGCTTGCAGCCCTGCCAGGTCGTCTCCGGCGACCAGGGCGAAATCGATGGTGACCGTTCCCTGCGGTTCGATCAGAAAAGGGCCTGCGGAGATCACCTGTGAGACATCACCGACGCCGGCCTGTGTGACACTTACACCTCCGCTGATCGCCTCCCATTTCTCCTCGTCGCTAAAGCCGTCGTAGATGCCCCAGCCGGGATTGCCCGCCGCATTCCCGTCGTTCAAAATGGCGCGATAGGAAACTGGCCCCGGCGAGAGCAGGGCGCAGCCCACATGGGTCAGCGGCTCGCCCGCGCTATTGCAGACATACCCCAGCCGGCGGCCGGCATCGTAGTCCGCCCTGTCGCCATCGTAATGGGCTTCATCCACATCCCAGTCAAAAAAGAGCCCGAAATGGAAATTAGTCAGCGGCTGGCTTCCCAGGTTCGTCACCTCATAACGAAAGATGGCCAAGTCCGCATAGCCGACAGCCTGCGAGGCAAAGGTATGCTGCCGGAGTGAAATGTTCATCGGTGAACCGGCATTTTGGTCCAGCATCGTGAGGGTGCTCTCCTCATCGGTGAGGGGGCCTGGCCGTAACAGGGTCAAGGGGTCGGAGGCGAGCTGGACAAAATCCTGGTCGGGGATGGTGGTGGTGCTGCGGGATGAGCTGGAAATTTGGGCCGCCGAGGTGCCGGCGATGATCGACCCCTCAAAGATCAGGTTGGCTCCGGACTTGTATGAAAATCCCGTGCCGCCCGAGGCTGTAGTTGGCGTCGTAAATCCGATCCGCCCCACGGGCGTCACGGAGGTTTTTATCTGATTGATATTTAGCGTGAGGAAGTCAGGCGATACGGTCAAAGTTAAGTAATCGGTATCGCTGTATGTGCCCGCGGTCAGGGTCACTGTGAATTTTACGACATGATTGGCCGGGGCATCTTCCGCAATCACGACTTCAAATGGCACCGTCTGGGTTGCCGATTCCATGGTACCCAGTCCCGGCATGGTAACCTGTGCATTCAGCATGGCCAGATACGCTGAATTTTCAACGAGTGAGAGCACGATGGCTGCCGAGGGCGCCAGATAATTGGTCAGGGTCAAATAGATGCGTACGGTCTCCCCCGGCCGGAACTGGCCATCGCCGTCATCAGAGAACTCGACACTGCTGATCCGCAGGGAGGGTGGGCTTTCGGTCACAGCCCGGCCAGCATTGATCCGGCCTTTACCCAGCAAGCCCGCATAGGCGGGATTGAGTTCATCGAGTGGGTCGCAGGTCATTCTGACCTGCTCGGCGCATTGAAGGCTGGACCATAAAGGATGCTGCGATTTGACCAGAGCGATCACTCCCCCAGCCAAAGGCGCCGACATGGAGGTTCCGCTATATCGTGCATAATCACTGCTGCTGATCGTGCTGAGGATATTGACACCTGGAGCGCTGAAATCGATCCAGTCGCCATAGGTGCTGAAACTGGCCTTTTTGTCATAGTTGTTGGTCGCTGCGATGGTGAAAACCTTCTGATAGCAGGCGGGATAGCTGGGGGTGGTGGAACCTGAATTCCCGGCTGAGGTAACGATGACCGCCCCCATCGAGACTGCGTAATTGATCACATCCTGCTCATACCGGGAAGGTGATCCGACGCGGCCCCAGCTGCAGTTGATGATATCAGCTTCATTGACGACAGCATAGATAATGCCCTCGTAGCCATAGCCGATGCCCTCGCCGAAGGGATCAGCCGCATTGATCGCCATCAGCCGGCAGTTCCAGGCTGCACCGGAGATGCCGCGGATGTTGTCGGTCACTGCATCGGCGATGCCGGCGGTATGGGTGCCATGATTGCCGAAATCAGGTTGAGAGGGCAGCCCGGTGGGATCGCCGCTGTTGTTGGCGAAATTCCAGCCATGCATATCATCGTCATAACCATTGCCATCATCATCGAGTTTATTGCCGGGAATCTCATCTTCATTCAGCCACAGGTTAGGGAGGAGGTCCGGATGACTGATCTCCGTGCCGCCGTCGACGATGGCGATGATGGCGCTGCCTTGAGTTCCCTTGATTACATCCCATGCCGCCGGCAAGCCGGCGACCGGAAGGTAGGCCTGGCTGGTGAAAAGGGAGTCATTCGGCGACACCTGAAGGGCATGGTAGTACAGGGGTTCTGCGTATTCGACCAGAGGATGCCGGCCCAGCCAGTTGAGCAGTTCTTGCCGGTCGGCCGAGGCGGAGAGATGGCCATGAAGAATATACCCCAGGCGTGCGCCGGCCCGGGAGGAGCGGGCTGGGCGAACTCCTTCGAGCGGCAGCTTTTCGAGTCGGACCAAGCCGCGGCGCTGGGCCTGCGGACCCAAAAGAGTCAGCAGCTGCCCCGGTATCATCTCCGCCCGAACCACATCATCCTTGAATTTGATGACGATCCGGTCCGAATGCATGGCATCCGCAGAAAAGGGAGGGTTCCCCTCTCCCCGGATCCCCGAGGTCATGGAGAGGATGAAGACAGAGATGGGCAGAAAGACTATATTGCTGCTGTACATGGCTGCCTGCACAAGATCCTCGGGGCTGCCCGGTTGGGCAACCCCGAAAATGGGATACTATTATTTGATGAGTGACATCTTGATCACTTTACGATACGATCCGGCTTTCATCCGCACCAGGTAGAGGCCGCTGGCAGCTGGCTCACCCGTCTGATTCCGGCCATCCCATTCCACCTCATGATAACCCGCTTTTTCTTCTCCCTCCATCAGGATACGGATGATCTGTCCGCGGAGATTATAAATGATTAGTTCCATCCTGCTGTTTTTCGGCAGCTCGTAGCGAATGTTGGTGACCGGATTGAAGGGATTGGGATAATTCTGCCGCAGGGCGAACTCCTTTGGCAGGAGCGTCAGTCCGCTCACCTCAGCGACCAGTACCGCATTGTTCTGATAGACAAGAGTACCCGCAAGCATTGTTCCCTTCAGACCGTCGAGCAAGGAGGCGACTTGCAAGGGCGTTTCCGTTTTGGTCGTGGCAGACCAGCAGGCCAGTTCCAGCTTTTCGCCGTCTCGGGCGCCATCCACAGCTTTGGTCAACCCGTCATCTCCCCAGATGGTGACCAGGGCTTGTCCCGTTTGCGCAACCCCGGCTCCGAGGCAGCGCTGATCACTGCCATAGACCGCCACCTCATCCATATCCTGCAGGGCAGGGGACTTGACCAGCAGGATCGCGCTGTTACCAGTGAATTGTGAGGCGATCTGGAAATGCTGCGGAATCTTGACCTGAATCGCGGCGAGTGGTTCTTTGGGGAGCGTATTCGCGGGATAGGTCAGAGTGGCCGCCGCGGTTAGATAGAGCTGATAACCTTGACCGGGCAGCAGATCGCCGATCGAGTTGATGTTATAGGTCGGCCAGTAGACCTGGCCGGCCATGTTTTTGGCGATGGTCAAACTGCCGGAGATGGAAGCCAGGGCGGTCGGCGCTGTCAGTGCACTGCTGCGCAGGTAAGCGACCATGTTCCAGCCCTGGGGCAAGGAGATCGGCGTCGACTCGGGGAGAAGCTGTACGCCGTCAAAGGTCAGGACGTCGGCCTCGGTCAGATAGCATTTATAGCCCTCCAGCGGTTCCCAATTGCCGATCGTATTGGTGTTGTTCGATGGATAATAGATATTTCCGAGGTTATTTTTGACAATGGTCAAATGGCTTCCCAACGGTGCCAGCAGCAGGGTAGGCAGAGTCGAGTCAGGGGGATCAATATAAGAGGAGATCAGGTTCCAGCCGGCGATAAGATTGATAACTTGCTGCGTCACCGGGGCCGGTTTTATGGAGAAAACGTCGCTTTCGTCAACCAAAGCTCCGGAAGCCAGGCTTGTAATCCGGACCTTGCATGAATCGCTTTCAATATGAGGCAGAGTCCAGGTATGGGTGCAGGTGGAGGCGGGGGTATTGGCGATGATCGAAAGCCAGCCGCTGGTGCTGCTGGTACGGTACTCAAGTTTCACCTCGCCATCCAGGTCGGTCCACCATTCGATGTTATAGGTGCCATCCGCATTCCACGATTCGCCCCCGACCGGCGACTTGAGGGCGAGATAGCCGACGCTGCGCAGGATGGTCTGCTTGTCGCCGATAATCGTCGTATGGCTGCCGGCATGGGTCAAACCCAGAAGATCATTTTTTGTACCGCTCTCCTGTGGCGACCAGGTCAAACCGCCATCTGTAGTGACCAGGATTTTGCCGAACCGGCCGACGGCAATACCGCGGTTTGCGTCCAGAAAAAGCACATCCCGCGGGTCGTACTCGCTGCTGATGGTGATTTGGGTCCAGGTTGCACCCCCGTCGGTAGTGCGGCAGATGATACCGGGATATCCGACCATGATACCGATCTGGTCAGTGGCAAAATCAACGGCATAATAACTTCCCGCAGGGACCCCCGTGAGAGCCGTCCAGCTGGATCCGCCATCGGTTGTCCGCAGGACGGTTGTGTTCCAGCCCACCACCAACCCGGTGTTCGCGTCGAAAAAATGCACGTCCATGAGCGGCTCGGAGGTGCCGCCGGCTTCCTCTGTCCAGCTGATGCCGCTGCTGCTGATAGAACCGATGGTGCTCTCATTGCCGACCACCCATCCCACCGTCTCGTTCAGAAAGAAACCGCCCGAGAGATAAGTCAAACCTGTGTTGATCTGGCTCCAGTTCTCGCCCCCATCGATGGATCGGAAAATATTACCATAGCCGCCGATTGCATAACAAGTATCCGGCGATGAAAAAACAACTTCTTCAAATTTGATGTACGAACCATTGTAGACCGGCTCCCACTTTTCTCCGCCATCCTCCGTTCGCAGGATGATATTCTCGCCCACAATGACACCCAGGGTGTCATTTGCAAAAGCAACATCCGTAAAGTTGGCGACTGTATCGGCCGAAATTCTCACCCAGCCCGGCGATAGAGGAGCTGTATAAAGAGCAACCACCTCGGAGGTATCCGATCCAAGGGCATTGTGCGCCTGCATCCGCACATAGTATCTCGTATCCGGCGATAGCCCCTCGATATAATCAGATGAGACCCACTGGGGCGAAATCCATTTAAAGGGGCTTCCTTTTGCGACTGCAGTCTGTCCAAAACTGTTCGTCGTGCCGTATTCAAAAGAAGCCTCTGTGCTCAGGCCGTTAGGATCCAGAGAAGCATATAATTTGGCTGATGTTGAAAATACGCTAAAATAGCCAAGATCGCAGATGACCGGCCCAGCAGATTGAAATAGACGAATTCCCAGACTATAACCTCCGGTAGAATAGACCAGGAGCTGGGCTGTCTCGTCCGGCTCTTCAGGGTTACCGATCAGATCACGATTGGGAAAAGCACCCCAATTCTGCTCGTAGGCATAACGGATGTAATAGATGCCATCTGACGGCAGGACCAGGGTTATCCGTTGATCCAGAGGCCTCATTAGATAACCGCCATTTTCTATCAGGAAGGAACCGTCAGCCTTATAGAGCCAGATACGGGCCCCAAGCGAGTCTACACGATAATGTCCCCAGATCTCCACCGAATCGCCTTTTGCCCCCCAAAATCGGTAATAATCCACGTCGCCTTCCGGTGTAATAGCAGCATCGACTGCATCGCCATACTCCAGCCAGTTGCCTGTTGTACCGGTGTTATTGGATTCTGACTCCGTGGTGGGTACTGCCTGAGTGATGGAGAAAACAGCCGCACTGGTATCCGCGATATCGCCGTCTGTCAAACTGGCCACCCGGACCCTGCAGTCACTGCTTTCTATAACGGGTACAACCCAGGAGTAATACTCGGTTAAAGCCGGGGTGCTGGCTGTGATCGTGGTCCACGCTCCACCCGCACTGGTCTGGTAGGCCAGCAGGACATTGCCGGTGATATGCGTCGACCAGGCAATCTTCTTGGTGGTGCCGGCGCGAACCTGCTCACCGCCATTGGGAGCGATCAACTTGATGTACTGCAGGTAGGTGAGATTTGGCTTGCGCAGCGCCAGCACCGTATCTTTGCCTGAAAACTCGAGGGTGGTCGCAGCGCTCTCCAGGCCACTGTTGACAAACTCATCCCCAGGATAACCCTGGAATTTCCAGTCGATAGTAGAATCGATCGCTGCGGTGATCCTGACCGTAAAAGCATACTTGGTCGGATCCGCACCGTCCGGCTTCAGGGCATAATCGGCATTGTTCACCCAATTATTGAAATCCCCTGTGACCCTCATCTGATCGGTCACCGGGTCGAATGCCAGTGCGAGCAAATCGGTCAGATCCGCTTGAAAGGTCACATTGGCACTCACCGCCTCAGCAGCCCTGGCGGGAATGGCTGCATCCACCCGACCCCCGGTGTACATGACCGCAGCAAACGTGGTAAAAATGACAAAGAGCACCACACTCGCCAGGTGCATTTTCCGTCTCATGGTTCACCCCTCTTTTTACCTTGTTCTTTTGTCCATTTTTAATGGTCAAAATGACACCACTACCCGCCACTTCGATCGATGGGGGAATGCACATAATCATCCTCCAATCCGGGCGGGACGACAGGAATGAAAAAGGTCGGTTCTGTGGAACAATTGCAGCAAAATCGATTTCTATCCTGCTGAAATGACAACAATTAAATTAATTGGTCACTTGCAGAAAGAGCATTGCTCAACATTGCAAACCGGATTTTTTTATGGCCTTGGCTAAGTACTAAATGGTGAAGATTAAGGACTGCGTCGTATGGATGCTGAAATTGCGCGACGCAAAATGGTAGGTCCCCTGAAGAATGATGCCTATCTGACGAAATTTAGTCAATAATCAATAATTTGTCAAGTAATATATGAATTTAGCCAAAAATAATTTTAGGAAAGGGGGAAGAGGGCGTAGTGTGCCTCGACATGACCGCGCAGAATCCGGGACCGGGCAGCCGCACTATGCCGGGATGACGTCGATCCCAATCGCCGGCATGTAAATCGTTCTTTTCTTGTTTTTCGAGGATATGACCCGGACCCGGCAGGACCAGGGTTTTAACAGGCCTCGGCCATGGCCCTGGCGTATGTAATGCGCCGGTGTTGTATGCAGGGTGAGCAGCGTCCTCGCGCAGATCTTTATCGATTCCTGCAAGATGAAAATTCCAGCCGGTACTACCCAAGTAACTCCCCTCTTTTCAGCCTACCCCCCGAAATCTCGTTCCCACCCAAAGATAATTAAATAAAAAATAGTATTTAACCTGCCAGAAAGACCTTGTTAAATAAATAGCCTCATGACGAGGGCACAGGCCGAGAACATGCTGGAAATCGTACGGTGGGATTGGGGTACGCTGTGCCAGGCGTCAGGTGGGACCCAGATTTCGGGGGTACCCTGCCCCTCTTTTCTCTTGATTGGCTGCAAAAAAAACTGTATTTTTAGAGAATTATAAAGTCCTCAACCCATCAAGGAAAACGACCTTGCGCGTCCTCTCCGGCATACAACCCTCCGGCAACCTCCATCTCGGCAACTATTTCGCCATGATGAAGCGGATGATCGACTATCAGGAGCATCATACGCTCTTTTGTTTCGTCGTCAATCTCCACGCCCTGACCTCGGTTTTCGAGGCGCAAAAACTGCGCGAAAATACCTTCGCGGCCTGCTGCGATTTCCTCGCCCTCGGCATCGATCCGGAAAAATCCTATTTCTACGTCCAGTCCGATGTGCCTGAGGTGACCGAGCTGACCTGGCTGCTCTCCAACGTCACCCCCATGGGACTGCTCGAGCGCGGCCACTCCTATAAAGACAAGCTGGCCAAGGGCATCCCGGCCAACCACGGCCTCTTCGCCTACCCGGTGCTGATGGCCGCCGACATCCTCCTCTACGGAGCGGACATCGTTCCGGTCGGCAAGGACCAGAAGCAGCACCTCGAGATGACGCGCGACATCGCCATTCGCTTCAACCAGACCTACGGCGAGGTCTTTGTTGTGCCCGAACCGGACATTCCCGATTCGGTGGCGATGGTGCCCGGCCTCGACGGCCAGAAGATGTCCAAATCCTACGGCAACACCATCGACATCTTTTCTCCCGAGAATGTCATGAAAAAGCGGGTGATGTCGATCGTCACAGACGCCACCCCGGTTGAGGCGCCCAAGAATCCTGACACCTGCAACCTCTTCGCCATCTATTCGCTCTTTCTCGATGAGGCCGGCCGGAAGGAGCTGCGCGCCCGCTACCTCGCGCCGGGACTCAAATACGGCGAGGTGAAAAAGGAGCTGGCCGAGGTGATCTGGAACTATTTCGCCCCCTACCGCCAGCGCCGCGATGAGCTGATGAAAGATCCGGAGGGGGTTCACCGCATAATGCAAAGAGGCGCAGAAAAAGCCCGCGCCGTGGCTGCGCACTATCTCGAGGCGGCCCGGCACGCCACCGGCATCGATTATTGAACCGTGAGCGATGGAGGAGATCCATCGCTCTTTTTTTTGAGATAACCTGAGGAAGGGCCTGCCATGATCCCCTATTCCTACCGCGACAACCGTTTATTCTGTGAGGAGACCGATCTGGCCGAGGTGGCTCGCCAGTACGGCACACCGGCCTATGTCTACAGCAAGGCGGGCATCACCGGCAATTATGCCCGCATCGATGCGGCCTTCGCCGCCGCCCCCCACCTGGTCTGCTACGCCCTCAAGGCTAACGCCAATCCCGCCCTGCTCAAAATGATGGCGGAGCTGGGGGCCGGAGCCGACGTGGTCTCAGGCGGCGAGCTCGCCCAGGCCCTGGCGGCGGGATTCCCGGCGCAGCGCATCGTCTTCGCCAGCGTCGGCAAGACCGACGCCGAGATCCGTTTCGCCATCCGTTCCGGCATCCTCGCCCTCAACGTCGAGTCGCGCGAGGAGCTGGAGGTGACCGCCCGCCTCGCCGCGGAGATGGGCATGACCGCCCCGATCGCCCTGCGCATCAATCCCGACATCGACATCGAGGGCCATCCCTATCTAACTACCGGCAAGAGCGCCAACAAGTTCGGCATCGCCCTGGAGGAGGCGCGCGCCGCCTACCTCTGGGCAGCGGAGCAGAACTCCCTGAAAATCGTCGGGGTGCACTGCCACATCGGCTCGATGATCAAGAAGAGCGATCCTTACCACCGCATGGCCGAGACCCTGGCCGCGTTTGTTGCCGATCTGGGCAAGGCCGGCATCCGTTTCGAACACGTCGACCTCGGCGGCGGACTCGGTGTCGATTATACCAAAGTGCTGGGTGAGCAGGGCTCGCCCTGGTTCATGGAGCCGGAGGAGATGGCGGCACAGGTGATTCCGGTGCTTCAGCCCCTGGGCTGCGAGATCCTGCTTGAACCAGGCCGCTCCATCGTCGGCCCCAACGGGGTGCTGCTCTCGCAGGTGCTCTACCGCAAGGAGACCAAGGGCAAGAAATTCCTGGTGGTTGATGCGGCGATGAGCGACCTCATCCGGCCTTCGCTATACGGCGCCTACCACGCCATCCTGCCCCTCCAGGCCGGCGGTGTGGAACCGGAGACCGTCGATGTGGTCGGGGCGATCTGCGAATCGGGTGATTTTCTCGCCAAGGATCGCGAGCTGGAGCGGCTTCAGCGCGGGGATTATCTGGCGGTGATGACCGCCGGGGCCTACGGCTATACCCTGACCAGCAATTACAACGCGCGGCCGCGGCCGGTGGAGGTGCTCATCGACGGCGCAACACATTCGGTCATCCGCGACCGCGAGCCGTCGCTGTTCTGACTAAAGTTAACCTCTCACGGAGGCACAAAGTCACAAAGAGAAGCATAACTAGTTATTTCTTTGTGTCTTGGAGGTTTGGTGAGAGTAATTCTTATGGTTTGAACCAGAATACGGGTGAAAAATGGACGTAAAAGTCAAGGCAGTGGTCATCGACAAGGAGGGGCTGAAACGGACCATCTCGCGCCTCGCCTTTGAGATCATCGAGCGCAACCACGGCGTGGACAAAATCGCCATCGTCGGGGTGCGCACGCGCGGGGCTTTTGTCGCCGAGCGCATCGTCAAGCGTATCGAGGAGCTGGAGGGAAAACGGGTCCCATACGGGGTGCTCGACATCACCCTTTATCGCGACGATTTCCGCAAGCGGCTGCGCCAGCCGGTGGTCCAGGTCACCGACATCCCCTTCGAAATCGACGATATCCCGGTGGTCATCGTCGACGATGTGCTCTTTACAGGGCGGACCTCACGGGCGGCGATGGACGCCCTGATGGATTTCGGCCGGCCGGCGGCGATCCAGCTCGCCGTGCTGGTTGACCGCGGCCACCGCGAGCTGCCGATCCATGCCGACTATGTCGGCAAGAGCATCCCCACCTCCATCGGCGAGGAAGTGCAGGTGCGGCTGAAGGAGAGCGATGGTGAAGACTGCGTACTGCTGGTTGAATCCCCCAAGGAGGCCCAATAGATGCCGCTGCAACAAAAACACCTGCTTGGACTGGAGGGGGTAAGCGCCGCGGATCTAACCGCCATCCTGGAGACGGCGCGGACCTTCCGTGAGATCCTCGAGCGCCCCATCCCCAAGGTCCCGACCCTGCGCGGGCAGACGGTGGTCAATCTCTTTTTCGAGCCCTCGACGCGCACGCGCATCTCCTTCGAGCTGGCGGAGAAGCGCCTCTCCGCCGATTCGGTCAATTTTACCACCTCCTCCAGTTCGGTCAAAAAAGGGGAGACCCTCAAGGATACCATCCGCAACATCGCCGCGATGAAGATCGACATGGTAGTGGTGCGCCACCAGTCCGCGGGAGTGCCTCTCTTTCTCACCCGCTGCGTCGATGCCGCGATCATCAACGCCGGCGACGGCGCCCATGAGCATCCCACCCAGGCCCTGCTCGACATGTTCACCCTGCGGGAAAAATTCGGCCGGCTGGAGGGGCTCAAGGTGGCGATCATCGGCGACATCTCGCACAGCCGCGTCGCCGGCTCCAACATCCGCGGTCTGGTGACCATGGGGGCGGAGGTGCTGCTTTGCGGCCCCAGGACCCTGATGCCGCGCGAGGTGGAGCGCTTTGGCGTCCGGGTCACCCACGACATCGAGGAGGCGATCGCCTGGGCCGATGTACTCAATGTACTGCGCATCCAGCTCGAACGCCAGGAGGCGGGATTGTTCCCCTCGCTGCGCGAGTATCATGCCGAATTCGGGGTGACCCTGCCGAGGCTGGAACGGGCGAAGAAGGAGATCACCATCATGCATCCGGGGCCGATCAACCGCGGGGTCGAGCTCGACAGCGACGTGGCCGACGCCGACTATTCGGTCATCCTCGACCAGGTGACCAACGGCGTGGCGGTGCGCATGGCGGTGCTCTATCTGCTCAGCGGTAATGAAGAGTCGGTGGGGTAAAAGCTCTCGCGCAGAGCTGCCAAGACGTGGAGAAAACGGGACTCTCACCAAGCCACCAAGCCACAAAGAAATATAAAATGGCTCTTCTTGGTGCCTCCGTAACTTGGTGAGATATTGTTCTTTCTTTTTTCTCTCTGCGTCTCTGCGCGTAACTGGTTTTCTTTGTGTCTTCGTGCCATTGTGAGAGAATAATTTTTAGGAAGGGATATGGAAACTGTGCAAAAAGCCACGAAAATCCTCCTTCAGGGCGGCGAGGTGCTCGATCTGGCCTCCGGGAAGCGCCAGGCCCTGGATCTGCTGATACTCGACGGCCGCATCGCCCGCACCGGCGCCGATCTGCTCTCCGACTATGAGGGCGAGCTGCTCGATCTGCGCGGTCAGGTAATCGTGCCCGGACTGCTCGACATGCACGTCCATTTGCGCGAACCCGGCCGCGAGGACGAGGAGACGATCGAGAGCGGCTGCGCGGCGGCCATGGCGGGCGGGATCACCGCGGTCTGCGCCATGCCCAACACCGAACCCGCCTGCGACAGCCAGGAGGTGGTGCGTTTCCTGAAAAAGCGCGCCGAGGAGCAGCTGGTCGAGGTGTTCCCCATTGCAGCGGTGAGCAAAAAGCGCGAGGGCAAGGAGATTACCGAGATGGCCGAGCTGGTGCGGGCCGGTGCGGTGGCTTTTTCGGATGACGGCAGTCCGGTCAAGAGCGCAGCGGTGATGCGGCGGGCGCTCGAGTATTCGAGCATGTACGGCGTGCCGGTCATCGACCACTGCGAGGAGCCCGATCTGGCCGCCGGCGGCCAGATGAACGAGGGCTGGATGTCGACCCGCCTTGGTCTGGCGGGTAATCCGGACATCGCCGAGGCGGTGATGATCGCCCGCGACCTCGCCCTGGCCGAGTTCACCGGCGGGCATCTCCATATCGCCCACATCTCGACGGCCCTGGGGGTCGAACTGGTGCGCCGCGCCAAAGAAACGGGGGTCAAGGTGACCTGCGAGGTGACCCCGCACCATCTCGCCTTCACCGATGAGGCCCTCGAGCACTATGACACCAACCTCAAGATGAATCCCCCCCTGCGCAGCCGTGCCGATGTGGAGGCCCTCATGGCCGGGCTGCGCGACGGCACCATCGACGTCATCGCCTCCGACCATGCGCCGCACAGCATCGAGGAGAAGGAGGTCGAGTTTGCGGCTGCGCCGAACGGCATCCTCGGACTGGAGACCATGCTCGGTATCATCCTGGAAAAAGTGGTGGCAGCGGGTGTACTGCCGCTGCACCAGGCCCTGGAGAAGATGATCCTGGCTCCACGCCGGGTGCTCCACCTGCCTCTGCCTCTGATCAAGGAGGGGGTCCCGGCCAACCTGAGCTTTTTCGCTCCGGAGGCGAACTGGAGTGTGGTGGCGAAACGGCTCAAATCCCTCTCCCGCAACATGCCCTACGCGGGCTGGAACCTGCCGGGTAGGGTCTGCGGGGTGATCAACCGCGGGCTGCTCTGGACCGCAGAGTGAGCGCACATGACCGTTGGTGATGCGAGGCCCTGATCGGGCCTCCGGCCCTCATTTTGACATATCTTCCTTAAAAAACAAGCCATCCCCTTAGAAAAATCTTGCATAATTTGCAAAATTTGCCTATATTTCTCGGCTTAAGGCAAAATAAAGGAGAAATATCTTGAAAACGTATACCCCGAAACCCAGCGACATCGAGCAGAAATGGTATGTGATCGATGCGAACGGGCAGGTTTTGGGCCGTTTGGCCTGTAAGGTCGCCGATATCCTGCGCGGCAAGAACAAGCCCATTTGGGCTCCGCACATGGATTGTGGCGATTTTGTCGTGATCATCAACGCCGACAAGGTGAAGCTCACCGGCCGCAAGATGGAGCAGAAGAAGTACACCCATTTCACCGGTTATCCCGGCGGGTTGCGTCAGACGCCTATCGCGCGCATGATGGAGAAAAAGCCGGAGTTTGTTGTGCGTCATGCCGTGCGCGGCATGCTGCCGAGCAACACCCTGGGGCGTCACATGCTCAGGAAGCTGAAGGTTTACGCTTCGCCAGAGCATCCTCACGCCGCCCAGCAGCCTGAACCCATCACCCTGTAATCGATCCCTGCTTGAGCAGATCCAAAGGAGAGCAAATGAAAGGTACGTACTACAATGCCACCGGCCGCCGCAAGAACGCAATCGCGCGCGTCTGGCTGGCACCTGGCAGCGGCGCCATCGAGGTCAATGAGAAGAACCTCATCGACTATTTCAAGCGCGACACGCTCAGAATGATCATCGAGCAGCCGCTTGAAGTGACCGGCAGCCAGGGCAAATGGGACATCAAGGCGCACGTCGAAGGCGGCGGGCTCACCGGTCAGGCCGGCGCCCTGCTGCTGGGCATCGCCCGCGCCCTGGTCAAGGCCAACGAAGAGCTGCGTCCGATGCTGCGCAAGAACGGGTTCCTGACCCGCGACCCGCGCATGGTCGAGCGCAAAAAGTACGGCCGTCCCGGCGCCCGCAAGCGCTTCCAGTTCTCGAAACGTTAAACCAGGCTCATCACACACATCCTCCCATGAACAAGGGGTGCCTGTCAAGGTTATATCTCTGGGCTGGAGGATGGCGGTTCAACCCCAAGATCAGGAGTTATCATGGCTGAAGTCACCATTCAAGATCTGCTGCTGGCCGGAAGCCATTTCGGCCATCTGACCCGCCGCTGGAATCCCAAGATGAAGAAATTCATCTTTATGGAACGCAACGGCATCCACATCATCGATCTCAAAAAGACAATTGTCTGCCTGAACGAGGCCCGCGAAGCGATGCGCAAGATCATCGCCGAGGGCGGCACGGTGCTGCTGGTCGGCACCAAAAAACAGGCCAAGGACATCATCAAGCTTGAAGCCGACCGCTGCGGCATGCCCTATGTCACCGAACGCTGGCTCGGCGGCACCCTGACCAACTTCGTCACGGTCAAGAAGAGCGTCAAGCGCCTGAAGAATCTGGAGAAGAAGGCGACCGACGGCACCTACGACAAGGTGACCAAGAAAGAGATCCTCACCATCGAGCGCGAAAAGGAAAAACTGGATAAGGTGCTTGGCGGCATCCGGGATATGAACCATCTGCCCACCGCTCTTTTCATCGTCGATTCCAAAAAGGAGACGATCGCGGTGCAAGAGGCCAAGCGGCTGAACATCACCACCTTCGCCCTCAACGACACCAACGCGGATCCCGACTTTGTCGATTATCCGATCCCGTGCAACGATGACGCTTTCAAGTCGATCAGCCTGCTCACCCGCGCCATCGCCGATGCCATCATCGAGGGCAAATCGGGGCGCATCGATGTCCAGATGGCCTCCGAGAGCGAGGACAACGAGGCGGAGATGGCCTACAAGAAAGAGCATACAAAAGAGAGTGCCGAGAGTTTTTCCAGCGACGCCGTTCAACAGTGATCAGTCAGGAGTACGATAATGTCCATAACCGCTTCGTTAGTAAATGACCTGCGCAACAAGACCGGCGCAGGCATGATGGATTGTAAAAAGGCCCTGGAGCAAACCGGCGGCGACATCGAGAAGGCGATCGAGTATCTGCGCAAGCGCGGCGTGCAGCAGGCCGAGAAGAAGGTCGGCCGCAGCGCCAATCAGGGGATCATCCAGTCCTATATTCATCCGGGCAGCCGGCTGGGCGTTCTCGTCGAGATCAACTGCGAGACCGATTTTGTCGCTCGCACCCCGGATTTCCAGGAGTTCGCCAAGGATATCGCCATGCAGATTGCGGCGGCCAATCCCCTGGTTGTCGACCGCAGTGAGCTGGACCAGCAGAAGATCGACAAGGAACTCGAGATCTACCGGGATCAGGCGCGCGAGCAGGGTAAACCCGAGGCCATCCTGGACAAGATCGCCCAGGGCAAACTGGAAAAGTATTACCAGGAGGTCTGCCTGCTGGAACAGAGCTTTGTCAAGGATCCGAACAAGACCATCAGGGATCTGCTCAACGAAAAGATCGCCAAACTGGGCGAGAACATGATCCTGCGACGGTTCGTCCGGTTCCAGTTGGGCGAATAGCCTGCGTTTGGTGAGCGAAGTCGAGGCTTCGCTCTTTTTTTTGAAGGTCCTGAAGGAGGGTGCGCATGAGCGATCCGGGCAAATCCGTCTACCGTCGCATCTTGCTCAAGCTGAGCGGAGAGGCCCTCATGGGCGACAGCAACCGGCTGGGCATCGATCCCCAGACGGTCGACCAGATCTGCCGTGAGGTGGCCGAGGTCGCGCGCATGGGGGTGGAGATCGGCGTCATCATCGGCGGAGGCAACATCTTCCGCGGACTCTCCGCCAGTGCGCGCGGCATGGATCGCGTCACCGGCGACTATATGGGGATGCTGGCCACGGTGATCAATGCCCTCGCCCTGCAGGATTATCTGGAGCGCAACGGCGCCGAGACGCGGGTGATGACGGCGATCAAGATGGAGCAGATCGCCGAGCCCTTCATCCGGCGGCGGGCGGTCACCCATCTCGCCCACGGCAAGATTGTCATCTTCGGTGCGGGCACCGGCAACCCCTATTTCACCACTGATACGGCCGCCGCCCTGCGCGCCATCGAGATCGGCGCCGACGCCATCCTCAAGGGCACCAAGGTCGACGGGGTCTACGACAAGGATCCGGTCCTCCACGCCGATGCCGTCAAGTATGATCAGTTGACTTATATGGATGTGATCCGCGGCCGGCTCAAGGTGATGGACACCACGGCGGTTACCCTCTGCATGGAGAACAATTTGCCGATTCAGGTGTTTAATCTCAAGGAGCCCGGGAATCTTTTACGTGTGATCCAGGGTGAATCCATCGGAACCAAAGTGACAGGTGATTAGCCTATGATAGAAGAAATCAAGAAAGATGTCCACCACCGCATGGATGCGGCCGTGGAGAGCGTCCGCAGCGAGCTGGCCAAGCTGCGCACGGGCAAGGCCTCGCCCGCGATCCTGGACGGCATCGTCGTCAATTACTACGGTACGCCCACGCCCCTGCGCCAGGCGGCCAACGTCAGCGCGCCCGAGCCGCGCCTGCTGGTGATCCAGCCCTGGGACCGTTCCCTGCTGGGTGAGATCGAAAAGGCGATCCTCAAATCCGACCTCGGCCTCAATCCGGCCAATGACGGCATCGTGGTGCGCATCCCGATCCCGCAGCTGACCGAGGAGCGCCGCGTCAGCCTGGTCAAGGTGGCCAAGCGTGTGGGCGAAGAGGGCCGGGTGGCGGTGCGCAATGTGCGCCGTGATGGCATCGAGCGTCTGAAAAAGCTGGAGAAGGATTCCAAGGTCTCCGAGGATGACTCGCGCCGCGCCCAGGAGGAGGTCCAGCACATGACCGACGAGCTGGTCAAAAAGATCGACGAGATCCTCGTGCTGAAGGAAAAGGAGATCATGGAGGTCTGAGCGGCGGGGCCGCACCGGACCGGTCATGCAGGATTCACATGGGACCGCGGCAGCACCAGCGCCGCGGTTTTTTTATGGAGGTGTGCGATGCCCGTCGTCTACGACCGTTTTGCCCGATTTTACGACCTTGAGTACAGTCTCAAGGAGGATGACCTGCCCTTCTACCTCGATTTGGCCGACCGGTTCGGCGATCCGGTCCTGGAGATCGGGGCCGGCACCGGGCGGATCACCCTCGAGCTCGCCCGGGCCGGGCATGAGGTCTGCGGCATCGATGATTCGGCCCGCATGCTCGCCATCGCCGGGCGCAAACTGCGCAAGCTGCCGGAGGGGGCAGGCCCGGTGGAGCTGATCCGGGCCGATATGCGCGATTTCGGGCTCAAGAAAAAATTTGCACTCTGCATTATCCCCTTTCGCGCCTTTCTGCACAATCTCACCCAGGCCGATCAGCTCGCCACCCTCGCCGCCATTCACCGCGCCCTGCGGCCGGGCGGCTATCTTGCCTTTGATCTCTTCGTGCCGCTCCATCAGGTCCTCAGCCACCGCGACTGGCATGAGGAGATTTCCGCCGAGGAGCTGGCCGACCCGGAGCAGGGTATATCCCTGACCGTGGATATCGATCACGATCCAGCCCGGCAGCTGCTCTCCATCCGCAACACCTATCACCAGGCAGATGGGAAGGAGAGCAGCGCGGTCATGCGCTACCGCTACATCTACCGCTATGAGATGGAGGCCCTTCTCGCCCTGAGCGGTTTTACCGTCGAGGCGGTATATGGCGGATTCAGCGAAGAGCCCTACGACTATCACAGCGGTGTGATGTGCTTCGTCGCCCGCAAGAGCGGACGACGGCGCTAGGGGGCGACGGGGCGCCCGGTGCGCTGCTCCAGAGCGCAGCGGAGGATTTGTGCAGCCTGGTCCGGCGTGGTCTGCTCGCTGTTGATCACCAGGTCGAAGGCGGCCAGATCGTCCGGATCCTTGTGGAAATAGCGTTTGATGAAAGCGGCGCGGGATTTGTCCACTTCGGTGACGATCTTTTGCGCCGCTTTTTTATCCACCCCTCGTTTGGCCATGATCGCCTGCACCCGCCAGGGCAGGGGGGCGGTGACCAGGACGCGCAGGGTTGAGCGTGGATCGGCGACAAAGTGACCACCGCGGCCCACCACAATAGCCTGGCCATGGCTAAAGATGGAGGTCAGGACCTTGAGCAGGTGTTTGAGGTATTTGTCCGTGGCCAGGGCGCTGCGGTCGAAGAGGGTTTGCACCCAGTTTTCCATCTCGCTCTGCTTCTTCTCATCGAGTGTGGCCACCACCCGATCCCGCACCCGTGCATTCTCCGCGATGAAATCGACCAGCTGCCGGTCGTAGACCGGCCACTGAATGAGCTGCCCCAGGGCCTCCGCGACGCTGTCGCCGCCCGCGCCATGGGTGCGCGACAGGGCCACATTCATCCCGGGCTGCCGTTCCGCCTCTTCGCCGGCCCCGGGATGGCGTTTGGCCACCTCCCAGGGGACGATGCGGCTGACGGCCAGCCGTTCCCAATGGACGGGATCGACATGTTCATGCATGGCTGCCTCCCGTGGTTAGGATTCAACAGACCTATACTTGAGTATAAGCTTTCGCTGGCTAAAAGTCAAGGGGTATAGGCGGAGCGGATCAGTCCTGGTAGATGGAAAGTTTGGCGGCTGCACTGCCGTTGAGGATGAAGGTGACGGTGCAGCCGGCCATAATGGGGAAGGGATTGGGCTCGATCTTGCCCAATTCGTTGGTATGCCAGATTTCGTTGTAGTAATAGTAGGAGGATTCGGCGTCGCTCTGTTTGCCCCCCTCCACCGCAGTGACATAATCCTGATCCTGGAAATCCTTGACCTCGAGGACAAAGTAGTATTTCCCGGGCGTCACGTAGCGGTTCTGCAGGTCGCGGCCGTTCCAGAAATAGACGTAGCGGCCCATGGGGGCATCGTAAAAAACGGCCTCATGGACGAGCTTTTTGTTCTTTTCCTCCGAAAGGGGATTCTTGCAGCCGGTGTTGAGCAGGGCGGCGCAGAGGAGGAAAAGAGGGATGGCGCATCTGCGGATCATGTTTTCGAGCCTGAAAAGGTTCAGTCCTGCGAACTCCCGGTCCACCGTCCGATCCAGCCGTGCACCTCTTGCCACCAGAGGCGTGCGTTTTGGGGCTTGAGCACGAAATGGGTCTCGTCCGGATAGAGCAGGATGCGCGAGGGGACGCCCATGCGCTGGAGGGCGGTGAACATCTGCAGCCCCTGTGTATAGGGCACGCGGTAGTCCTTCTCGCCGTGGATGACCAGAGTCGGGGTGCGGAATTTTTTGAAATTGTCCACACAGGATGAAACAGACCATTTTTTAAAAAGTTCCGGCTTTTGGTAGGGCACCCCGCCGAACTCCCATTCGGGGAACCAGAGTTCTTCGGTGGCGCCGTACATGCTGATCTGGTCGAAGACCCCGGCATGGGTGACCAGGGCCTTGAAGCGGCTGGTGTGGGCTGCGATCCAGTTGACCATAAAGCCGCCGTAGCTGCCGCCCGCCGCGGCCATGCGCTCGCCGTCGATGAAGGGAAAGGTTTTGAGAAGATAATCGATGCCGGCCATGAGGTCCTTGTAGGGCCCGCCGCCCCAGTCCCGGCTCACCGCATCGGTCCAGGCCTGGCCGTAGCCGGTCGAGCCGCGGAAATTGACAAAGACCGCCACATAGCCGGGCGCGGCGAAGAGGGCCGGATTCCAGCGGTAGTGAAAGCCGTCCTCAAAGGCCCCCTGCGGGCCGCCATGGATCAGATAGATCATGGGGTATTTTTTCGCGGGATCGAAAAAGGGCGGCTTGACGAGCATGCCGTGGACCTTTTTCCCGTCAAAGCTGGTGAACCAGAACTCCTCGGCGGGATTGAGGGCGAGCTGGTCGAGGAGGGGCTGGTTGACAGCGGTGAGCTGCCGCACTTGACCGCTGGCGAGGTCGAGGCTGTGGATATCGTCCGGCGCGGTTGCGGACTGCTGTTTGAAATAAAGGGTCCGGCCGTCCGGGGAGATGGTGATGGCGCTGTTGACGTGCTGGTGCAGGATCTCGGTCACGGCGGCGGTGGCCACGTCAACGCGGAAGATGCATTCGCGCGCCTGATGGGCGGCAGTGAGGTAGAGGCTGCTGCCGTCCGGGGCCCAGATCATCTCGCCGATTTTGCTGTCAAAGGAGGCGGTCAGGCTGCGGCTCCGGCCGCTGGCGCGGTCGTAAAGCATGAGCTCCTCCTGGTCGGCCTCGAAACCCGGGCGGCTCATCGCCTTGTAGGCGATCCAGCGGCCGTCGGGCGAGTAGAGGGGATGGTTGTCGACCGCCTTGTTGGCTGTGGTGATGCAGCGCGGCTCGCCTCCCTTGAGGGAGAGGAGGAAGAGGTCGTTGTTGGTCTGGGCTGCGGGCATGGGGTCGATGTTGCGCACATAGGCGACCTCGCCGCCGTCGGGGGAGAGGGCGAAATCGCGCGCCCCGCCAAGATCGAGAGGCGGCGTATCATATTCGCCGGGGGTGAGGTCGCGGAGGCCGCTGCCGTCGGCGTTGCAGAGGAAGAGGTGGCTGCGCATGCCCTCGCGGTAATGGTTGAAGGAGCGGAAAAAGAGCTGCTCGCTGGTGCGGGCCTTGACCGGGCTCTCTTCCCGCTTTTCGACACGGGCGGCGCTCTCCTCCAGGGTCGGGGCATCAGGATAGACCGTGGCGATGAAGAGGAGCTGTTTGCCGTCGGTTGACCAGAGATAGTCCTCGACATCGACCGGCAGGGAGGTGACGGGGCGCGCCTCGCCGCCCTCCAGGGGCAGGCAGTAGAGCTGGTTGGAGCCGCTGCGGCTGGAGAGAAAGCTGAGGGCGGAGCCGTCGGGGAGCCACTGCGGGGCGCCGTCGTACTGGGGATGGAGGGTGAGCTGACGGGGCTCTCCGCCCCCGGCCGGCATGATCCAGAGGTCGGAGTTGCCGCTGTTTTTTTGCATATCATAGCAGGTCTGGCTGAAGGCGATCCAGCGGCCGTCAGGAGAGAGGGCGAGGTCGCCGATCCGTTTCATCGCCCAGAGGTCGTCAGCAGTCATCGCGCGCCGGTCGGCGGCGATGAGGGGAAGGGTGATGAGGGCGGAGAGGAGGAGCAGCGGGATGATTTTTTTCATGGGAACTCCGGTTAGATGGGTCGATTATTCGGGGAGGAGGAGGTCATTGCCTTCGTTGGGCCAGCGCGAGCGCACCCTGATGGTATCCGGATAGAGGGTATAGCGTTCGGCGGGCTGCCAGGGGAAGGGGCGGCCGGGGGAAAAGCGGCCGTCGCCGTCCTCGTCGCGGAAAAAGTCGATCAGATACTCCCCGGGCATGATCTTTTCAAAGCGCCAGGCCCCTTCTTGAGCGGCGGTGATTTCATATGCTGCTCCCTTGGGGACGCGGGCGGTGATGAAAAAGGGGCCGGAACGGCCGGGCGCGGCGTCGCGCAGGGCGCCGGCGATCTCCGAGAGGGTGTCCGGATTGAGGGTCTGGAACCGGATGGTGAGGAGGGTGTCGGCGAGCGGGTTGCCCTGGCGGTCGCGCAGCGAGTCCACGGCCATGCGGACAGTATAGAGGCGGTCCGGGCGGAGGAGGGAATCGGGCCGGAACTCCATTTCGGCGCTGCTGAGCCAGGTGATGCGGCCGGGCAGGGGGGTTCGCCCGGTATCGCTGAGGGCGAAGGCCAGCCCGGCCAGGGGTTGATCCATGGCCTCCGAGAAGGCGAGGGTGATGGCGGCGTCGAGCGGGACGTTGCGCGCCTTGTCCTCGGGCCGGGAGGCGATGAAATAGGGTTTGGCCGAATCGGCGCGGGCGGAGCCTGTGAAGGCGGCTGTGCGGCTGGTGTCGGCCAGGGGGTGTCCTGCCAGGTCCCATCCCTCACCCACAGTCACCGTGTAGGCTGCCTCCGCCTGCTGTTCGGCAGTCAGGAGGTGGAGATAGGCGGGATTGCGTTTGTCGATGAAGAGGTCGAGCACCGCGAGGGTGTCGCCGCCGGTGGTGATGCGATAGTTGGCGGGGTTGGCCAGGCGCCGTTCGGCCATGTGTTCCGAGAAGCGCAGATCGAGATGGCGGGCATCCAGTGCGGAGGCGCCAGCCAGGGCCGGAGGGGTGGTATCCTGGAGGGCGGCGCGCAGGAGCAGACCGTCAATGCGCGGCCGGCCGGAGGTGAGGAGATAGTCGCGGCTGGCGATACCGATGATCTCCCGCTCGGCATCGTAACGGTTGTTGCGGTCCCGGTCGCCGACGGCGAAGAGGCGGTAGGCCCCGAGGGCGAGGTATTCGAGGGCGAATTCGCCGAGGCTGTTGGCCTGGGTGACGTAGAGGGGCGGGGTTTGCGCCGGATTGGGCTCACCGCCGCCGAGCTCATAGGCCCAGAGCTGCACGCCCTCGGCCTGGCCTTCGCAAAGGATTTTGCCGGCGAGGGCGCCGCGGTCGAGGGAGTCGCCGGTTGAGAAGGCCAGGGAGTAGGAGGAGGCCATGGCGATATTGCGCAGGTCGCGGGTGCCGGTGCCCACGGTGATGACGTAGGTGCGCTGGGGGAGGAGGCCGCCGGGGAGGATGATCTCGAGTTTTCTGCCGTGCCATTTATAGCGGGGCTTTTCCGCCGGCTGCGGGGTGATGAAGATCGACTCTTCGCAGCTGCGGTGTTCGACGCTCTCGTTGAAGTGGAGGAAAATCCTGCTGTCGAGGGAGACCCGGGTGGTATCGGGCCGCGGCGCCGTGGCCATGATGCGCGGGGGCTTTCTGTCGACGGGGCCGCCCGGCGGCGCACCCTGGCGGGCGCAGGCGGCCGCCAGCAGCAGGACCAGGAGCGGCAGCAGAAGCGCAGGGCGATGACGGTATGGAGTGGATATCTTCATGGTTCAGGGCCTTGCAAAGAGTGGGTCGGATACCTAAAATAAAAATTAACCACTGCAATATCAAGGCCTTTTTCGCAACCGGGTACCTCCGAAAACTGGTTCCCATCTGCCACCTTGCGCCGCGTACCCTCCGAAATCTGGTTCCCACCTGCCACCCTGCGCTGCGTACTCTGATAGCTCCACCAGGCAAAAATCTGTTTTGAAATGAGCGCATTTTTATTTAGAATGAACAAAACAGCCTGAAGAACAGTGTTGAGAACGAGGTGCAAGTGATGAAAAAGAGTCCTTCTGATGTGACGCGGCGGGAGTTCCTGGGCGGTATAGCCGCCACCGGGGCCCTGGCGGCCTGGATGACGCCGCTGAAGAGCCAGGCCGCTCCTCTTCCTTTGGTCAAGCCAGCCCCCCTGGCGGAAGGAGATTGCGTGGGGCTGGTCACTCCCGCCAGCCCCGTCTTCGAGCCCAGCACGGTGCGCGAGGGTGAGCTGGCGATGCAAAAACTGGGCTACCGCGTCAAGATCGGGCGCCATATCGGTCGCAAATGGGGCTATCTCGCCGGATCGGACGCCGAGCGCGCCGAGGATTTGATGCAGATGTTCCTCGATCCGGAGGTCAAGGCCATCTTCGCCCTGCGCGGGGGGTATGGCACCATCCGCATGCTCCCCCTGCTCGACTATGGACTCATCCGTTCCCATCCCAAGGTCCTGATCGGCTACAGCGACATCACCAGCCTCCATCTGGCTGTCCACAAGCTGGCCGGCATGGTGACCTACCACGGCGCCGTGGCCACCTCCACGTTCAACGACTATTCGACGCGCTACCTTAAAGCCACCCTGGGCCGGCCGGCCCCGGTGGGGATGATCGAAACCCCCGAGAAGGCGCTGCCGATGATGATCTGGCCCGACCGTGCGCCGGAGGTGGTGCACGGCCCCCTGGTTGGAGGCAACCTCACCCTGGTCTGCGCCAGCCTCGGCACTCCCTACGAGATCGACACCGCGGGCAAGGTGCTCTTTCTCGAGGAGACCGGTGAGGAGCCCTATGACCTGGACCGGATGCTGACCCAGCTCGGGCAGAGCGGCAAGCTCCAGGCTGCCGCAGCGATTCTGGTCGACCGCTGCGTCAACTGCAAACCCGCCGAGTACAAACCTGCTTTTAATAATACCATGAGCACGGAGGAGGTCATCCAGGACCGCCTGCGGGAGATGGGTGTGCCGGTGCTCTACGGGCTTTCAATCGGCCATGTCGCCGACAAGCCGGTCCTGCCCCTCGGGGTGAGGGTGGCGGTGCATAAAAAAAGCGCCTCGTTTTCGCTCGAAGAGGCGGCCGTCGCGTAAAAATTTCCGCACTTTGGCGGTACTTCCGTATATGAAAAGTGTAGGGAATATCTCGGCAAGTGTGAGAAGCGTCACCGCGATTTGTCTGCAGAAATCATACCTTGTGATGGCTGCTCCCTGTTTATTGCGTTGGAAATAATGATCTAAGGTATGATTTTGAACTGCATGAAAGAGAGAATCAATACCGGGCCGGGCTATGCCGGTCTGTTGTTCTTTGTCGTCTTGACGTTCTGGATGGGCGGTGCCCGGAGCGGATCGGCGCAGAGCGCGCTCCTCTCCTGGCACGCGGTCACCGAGGATACCAGCGGCCATGCGGAGGTGCAGCCGGTCTACTACAACATCTACTGCGATACCGTGCCGGCCTTCCGTCCCGATTCGGCCAATTTTCTCGCCGCCACTTTACAGACCAGCTGGACTCACACCGATCCCCGGCTGGCCGATCCCAACCGGCACCTCTTTTACCAGGTGCGGGCGGTCGATATCTGGGGCAACCAATCGGCGTTCAGCGATACGATTGGGGAGGTGGGCTATCTCCTGGTAAAGGTGCGCGCCTTTCTGCAGGCCCCCTATGATGCGGAGGGCGATTCCATGCGCACTCCACTGGCTCGGCTGGGGCTTCTGCCCCTGGCATCCCCCTATGCTGCGGCCCCGCGGGCTGCCGCGGCTGCGCCCGGGGGGGCGGTGGACTGGGTGCTCCTGCAGCTTCGCGATCCCACCACTGCCAACATCGTCGGTGAGGAGTCCTTTCTGCTCGACCGGGAGGGTTTTCTCACCGAACCGGACGGCCGCAACCGGGTGCTGGGCTTCACCGGTTGTTCGCCCGGCGACTACCAGCTGGTCCTGAATCACCGTAATCATGTTGCGGTGATGTCGCGCGGCACCTTTCCTTTCAATGAGGCGCCGCCTGTGCTGCACGATTTCAGCGCCGACAGCGCCTTTTACGAGGGCAGCGGCGCCGCCTGCGAGCTGGAGACGGGGGTGTGGGGGCTCTGGAGCGGCGACATCAACCAGGACCATCAGGTTTCCGGCCTTGATTTTGCTTACTGGCAGAGCGCGGCCAGGGACGGTAGAAGAGGCTATCTGGCCGAGGATCTCAATTTCGACGGCCATATCACCACTGCGGATTACGTGCTCTGGCACCGGGCCCACCGCCGCGGCGTCAACAGCTACGTGCCCTGATCAATTTTTGTTTGAAACGGCCAATTATTCCTGTATATTGTTACTGGAACCCTAAAAGGGGAAGTGGAAGAAATGATGAAAAGAGTGCAACTTTTGCTTGGCCTGTCCCTCCTCCTGCTCGGATTGTCGGCGTCCGCAGTGCTGGCGGATGCCTCCGAATTCCGTCTCGTGGTCTCGAGCAATGCGGGCACAACGGGCGGGCGTTTCGCCGTGGATCTGGAAATCAGGGGATCGGCCAGCCGCACCCTGAATTCGCTCACCGCGGATGTGTTTTTCGGATCGGAACTCGCGGCAGTCGCGCCTCCCGGCGAAAACTGGTTCACGGGCAGCGGCGATTATGAAACCTCGGTGACCTCGATCAGTCTTCCCGGCACCTACTACCGCGTGCTGGTGACCGGCAACAACATCGGCAAGACCAGCGCCGGTGTGCCCGCGGGCTTTACCGTCACGACCAGCTGGCAGCGCGTGGTCACCCTGGTCTGGAGCATCGCCACCCTGAGCAACAGCTATAACGTCAACATGCTGACTTATACGGATTGCGCCGCCTATTTCGACAATGCCGCCAACAATCCTTTGGCCGACCTGACGGAATGGGACAGCGGCACAGTCCCCTTTGCCACCGTCAAACTGGCGGCCAGGGCTTTCCTGCAGGGGCCCTATAACACTGCCAATCACAACATGAACACCGATCTCTATACAGCTGCGCTGCTTCCCCCGGCCTCGGTCTATACCTATGATCCGCGCACTGTCGCCGTCGTCCCTGCTTCGGTCGACTGGGTCATGCTGCAGCTGCGCAGTTCGGTCACCGGTCCGCCGGTCTTTTCAAAAAGCCTCTTCCTGCGCAGTGACGGCCAGGTGGTGGATGAGGACGGGACGGAGAATTTCGACATACCTACCCTCGAGGGAGAGAAGAGCTATTACGTGGTGCTGAGCCATCGCAACCACCTGGCGACGATGAGTTCGGTGCCGATTCTGCTCACGGGCGGCGCCTACACCAGCTATGATTTTACCACGGCACAGAACAAGGCCTACGGCACCAATCCCATGAAGGCAATGGCGGATGGCGCCTACGCCTTCAAGGCCGGCGACGGCAACGGCGACGGCGGCATCGATGCCGGCGATTATGCGGCCTGGTTCCTCAACAATGGCACCGCCTGGACCTATGCCAAGTGGTCCGATTTCAATCTCGATGGCGGCATCGATGCCATCGATGCCAATTCCTGCTGGCGCCCCAACAACGGCAGCGCCACCCAGGTACCCTAATCGCAGATGAGGATGAAGATGAAAAAATTAATCTATGCAACGTTGATCCTGCTGCTGGTCTTGAGTGCGAACCTCCTGGCCGCCTACAATCTGCAATTCGAAGTCGTCCAGAATGACATGACCAATGGCGGTATCTTTGACGTCAAGGTGCAGATCTCCAGCAGCGGCGAGACCTTCAAGATGGGGACCTCGAACCTGGTCTTCACCTATAACGCTGCGGCCGTTTCCCCTCTGCCGCTCACCATCACGCCCAACGCCTCCTTCAGCGGCGGAAGCTATGCGGCCATGACTCTGACTGAACCCTCCTCCGGCCGGCTCTCGGTCAATATCGTTCTCTCCTCCCTCAATGCAGGAACCCTGGTCGGCTCCGCCTGGATGGATGTGGCGACGATCCGCTTCACCATTGTCGATAAAACGGTGAACGCGGCGCTGGCCTGGCGGATAACCACCCCGAGTGCCTGTATCGTCTACAAGGATGATCAGATTACCCCGGTCGCCTCGGGCACCCTCAAGCCACTCGACGCCACCCTGCCGGTGGAGCTGAGCGCTTTTTCCGCGGCCAATATAAACGGTGTCGTCCGGCTCTCCTGGACCACCCAGAGTGAAATGAATTCTCTCGGCTTTTATATCAACCGCCGGGAAGGGAATTCGGGCAGTTTCCAGCGCATCAGCGGGCTGATCGAGGGGGCGGGCACTTCCGCGGCTCCCCGGCACTATACCTTCGATGACGAGCGCCTTGAAATAGGACGCACCTATTTCTATATGCTCGAACAGAAGGATACCAATGGTCAGGTGAGCTGGCACGGGCCCATCAGCGTCACCGTCGAGAGCGTGCAGCTGCCGGAGGCTTTTTACGTCGAGCAGAATTATCCCAATCCCTTCAATCCCACCACCACCATCGAGTACGGCCTGCCCGAGGCGGCCCAGGTGCGCATCCGGATCTACAACATGCGCGGCGAACTGGTCCGCACCCTGGTGGACGGCATGCAGCAGGCCGGCAATCTGGTCCGGGTCTGGGACGGCCTCGACAACAATGGCTCGCTGGTCCCAAGCGGGGTCTATTTCTGCCGGGTGCAGAGCGGCTACGAACACAAAATGATCAAGATGGTCTTCGCCAAGTAAGCGGGACCAAAGCTCTTCAGGGCTGTCCGGTGCAAGCGGGCAGCCCTTTTTTATTGGACACTCTCCTCCTCACCGGAGAAATCCCGGCCATAAAAGAGTTGCATTTCCCGCGGATATTTTTTACTTTCCTGAGACAAACTCAAAAAGAGAGGTGAGCATGGATCTATCCGCCATTCAGCATGCCCTGAAGGAAGCCGGCCTGGACGGCTGGCTCTTTTATGATTTCCATAACCGCGATGCCATCGCCGCGCGCATCCTCGGCATGGACACCCACCGCTTCGCTTCGCGGCGCTGGTACTATTACATCCCGGCCAAAGGCGAGCCGCAAAAGCTGGTGCACCGCATCGAACCCTGGCGCTGCGACCACCTCCCCGGCGCCAAACACATCTATCTGCCCTGGCAGGAACAGCACGCCCTGCTCAAAACCATGCTGGGCGACGCCCAAAAAGTGGCGATGCAGTATTCGCCCAACAACGCCATCCCCTACGTCTCCATCGTCGACGGCGGCACCGTCGAGCTGCTGCGCAGCTTTGGGGTTGAGGTGATCTCCAGCGCCGATCTGGTCGGCCGCTTCGAGGCCCATCTCTCGATGGAGGACTGGGCCAGCCACAAGGAGGCGATGGCGGTGCTGCACAAGACCAAGGATGCCGCCTTCCGGGAGGTGGGACGGCTGATCCGCGCCGGTGTGCCCCCGCGCGAGATCGAGATCGCCGAATTCATGCGCAGCATCATGCGCGAACACCATCTCCATTTCGAGGACGGCCCGATTGTCGGCATCAACGAGCATGCTGGCGACCCCCATTTCGAGCCGACAGAAGAGAACAGTTTAACCATGAAAGAGGGGGATATCCTGCTGCTCGATCTCTGGGGCAAGATGGACCGGCCCGGATCGATTTATGCCGACATCACCTGGATGGGCTACATCGGCAAGAGCGTGCCCGCCGCGCTCGAGGAGATCTTTCAGGTCATCCGCCGCGGCCGCGACGCCGCGGTCGCCCTGGTGCGCGAGCGCTTCGCCGCCGGCGTGACCGTCTACGGCTGGGAGGTCGATGACGCCTGCCGCAAGGTGATCGTGGATGCGGGATACGGCGCGTTTTTCACCCACCGTACCGGCCACAATATCGGCGAGGAGGTGCACGGCAACGGGGTGCACATCGACAACCTCGAGACCAAGGATGAACGCACCATCATCCCGGGCAGCTGTTTCTCGGTCGAGCCGGGGATTTATATGCCGGAGAAGAAGCTTGGCTTC
>Ga0302250_1000638_pt1 | contig 31922 bp, 29 predicted proteins | sample AAG_RA_Asp_MG_FD_193536 | JGI IMG/M metagenome (GOLD analysis project Ga0302250, IMG submission 193536) | Enriched activated sludge microbial communities from anaerobic digester in WTTP, New Holstein, Wisconsin, United States - AAG_RA_Asp | ecosystem: Engineered > Bioreactor > Anaerobic >... | reverse complement strand
CTGGGGCGCGCGGCCGACGGCAGCCTCCATTTCCCCGGCATCAGCCCGGCGGCGATGGAACTGATCGTCAGAGCGCGCGGTGCGCGCATCGTCGGCATTGACACGCCCGGCCTCGACGGCGGCCTCTCTGCCGATTTTTTGTCCGGGAAGATACTGGCCGGGCAGGGGGGCATCCATCTCGAAAATCTCACCGCCCTCGATCAGCTGCCCGCCCGCGGCGCCTGGATCGTGATCGGCGCGCTGCCGATCGCCGGCGGCAGCGGCTCCCCGGCCCGCGTCCTCGCCCTGGTTACGCGCGCCTGAGACGCGCCGCCGCCACATAAAAAAGCCCTTCCTGCATGAGCTGGAAGGGCTTTTTCGTGAGCGGGTCAGCCGGTTATGAAAAACGGTAGGCTTTGAGAGTCTGGACGCTCTCGGTGATCACCACCTTGATAAAGCCGGTCACGGGCACGGAGAGGAGCATGCCGATGAGGCCGAAGAGGTTGCCGCCGATGATGCAGGTGGCCAGCACCAGGGCCGGATGGAGATGGACGCTGCTCGAGACCGACAGCGGCTGGATGCAGAGATCATCGGCCAGCTTGAGGCCGAGAAAGAGGAGGGCGACGTTGCCGCCCGCCGAAAGGTCACCATTCTCCATCACCGCGATGATCATGGAGGGAATCCCCCCGGCGAAGGGGCCCACGTAGGGGATGAGGTTGGCCAGCCCCGAGAAAGGGCCGAGCAGAAAAAAGTAGGGCACGCCCAGCGCGCCGAGTCCGATGGTCGCCAGCGTGCCGATCGAGACCGCATCGATGAACTGGCCGCGCAGATAGTTGCCCAGCTGCTGATCCATCTTGTGGATGAGATCGAGGCTGAACTCGAAATAGCGGTTGGGCACAATGCGGATCAGCGCCTTTTTCAGGGTCAGGGCATCCTTGATCAGGAAGAACATCAGAAAGGGGATGGTGACCAGGGCGAGGACGATGCCGATGAAATCGCTGACGATGAAATCGATGATCTTTTTGCCGAAGGAGGCCTTGAATTCCGCCAGCTTGACTTTCAAATCGACGTCGCCATAACCGAGCCAGCCCATCTTGGCGCGCACCACCTCCTGGAGATTGGCGAGGGCGAGGTCGGTCTTGGCCGAACCAGCGTCGCTGCTCATGCCCACCATCTGCGCCTTGAGGGCCGGGACCAGAGTGATGATGCCGACGACGATCAGGGCGGTCATGGTGAGCAGGATGATCGCCGCCGCGGCGGTGCGTGAGATCCCGCGCGCCTCCATGCGGATGACGAGGGGGTCGAGAATATAGGCGAGCAGGAGGGCGATGATCAGCATCTGGGCGATGCCGCCGATCGCGCTGAGGAGGATGATCAGCACCAGGGCGGTGAGGAGGAGCAGCATCTTGCGGGTGCTGGGATCGCGAAAGGAGATCATGCCGGCTTCTCCTGCCTGGGTGTCTGGCGCATCTGCTGCAGGGCCTCGTTGAAATCATAGGCGCGCTTGTTGGTCTGGCGCAGCCGTTCGCAGACCAGGCGGGAGAGACCGAGGACGATCTTGACGCCGGTGGTGGGATTGCGCTCGATCAGGCCGTAGAGATCCGGCTGGAAAAAGCCGAAGATGCGGCTCTTCTCCTTGGCGACTACGGTAGCGGAGCGCGGCGAGGCGTCGAGCAGGGAGATCTCGCCGAAAAAGGCTCCGTCGCCGAGCTCGGCCAGCAGCAGATTGCCCTTTTCGGAGCGGATCATCACCCGGCCTTTCTGGATGATGTACATCCCCATGCCCGGCTCCTCCTCGCGGAAGACGACCTCGTCGGGCTGGTACTCTCTCTCATGGAGGATCCTCACCACCGCGGCCAATTCGCGGCGGTCCAGGTTCTCAAAGACCGGCAGGGCTTTCAGCACCTTGATGAGTTCGGTCTCGTCCTGTTCGTGATGCTGCGACTTTTTTTTGACGAACAAACCTTTCATGGGGTCTCCCCATCCTGGCGCGGTTAGATGGACTGGAATTCGGCTGCGGGGCGCTGTCCGGATCTTTCCGGCATCGCCGCTCCCCTTCTGGTAGAATATAATGTAAAATGACTAAAAAATGAAATCTTTTTGTTATTTTGTCAAAAATCGCAGCAGCGCGCTCATGAGCTGGTCGCGCTCGCCGTCATCGATGACGGCCTCGAACGGAAACGCCAGCGCGGCCACGGCGTGCTCTTTTTTCCAGGCGATGGCGGCGCTGAACTGGTTCTCTGCATAGCGGAGGATGGTGCGGCTGCCGTTGACCGGTTCGATCGCGTCCGGGGCCTCGACCGCGTAGATCCGCTCATCCGGCAGGGTATTGAACCGGAAGGGAGAGCCCTTCGGCCAGAAGCGCTCATCCGCGCTGAAGAGGCGGCCGTCGCTGCTGGCGTGGCCGGCGCTCCAGCGGTAATGGAGCTTTTTTTCGATGAACTGCACGGCCGGGGCCTCCGGGGCCTTGCCGGCGCAGGGATCGCTGCCGATGTAGGCGCCGGAGAGCAGGAGCCCGCCCCTGCGGGCGAGCAGGGTGTCGATCGCCGCGCAGAGCCCCGGGGAAAAGGCGTCATAGCGGGGGCCGCGGAGAGAGTCCCCCGCGGCGGTCGGCCACGGCGTCCGTTTCTGCTCGCCGAGGATGAGGTCGACAAGGCCGAAGGTGCGTATATCGACCTGGCCGGCGGCCAGGGCCGCGCCGCTGCAGGAGCAGAAGGAGCGGCCGGCGGCGCGGATGGAGCGGCCGTGCAGGGCGGGATAGTCGAAGGTATTGCCGGCGATCGGCCGCGCCTCCCAGGCGGCCTGGCTGGCGCCGTGACCGGGAGCGTCATTGGTGCGGAAGGGCGAGGCCGTCACCAGGTCGGTCTGCCGCCCGGTGTAGCCGATGCTGAGGCGGTCGGCCACGCCGGCGTCGATGAAATCGGCGAACCCCGAGATCTCGCCGCCCTCGAACCAGGCCGGCGCCGAGAGGCGGTCGAAGGCGTTGACCACCAGCACCGGGGCCGGATCATCCGCCACGCGGCAGAGCGCCAGGGTCTCGCCCGGAAAACTCTCCCCGCCCGCATTGACGGCGGTCACCTTGAAACTGTAGAGCACGCCGGGCTCGATGCTCTGCACCACCAGCCGCGGCTGCTCGACGAAGGTGCCGTTGTCAAATCCGCCCCCCTCGCGGCGGGTGTAGACGATATACCCCGCCGGCTCGGCCGTGGGCTCGAGAGGATCGGAAACCGGCTGCCATTGCAGCGCCGCCTCGCCCGGCGCACCGAGCAGGGCCTGAAAATGGCTGACCGGCAGAGGCTGGACGACATAGCTGCTCCGGTTCTGGAAGGCGATGAACCTGAGCATCGCCTTGTAGATCGCCCGCGCGGTGTCGAAACGGAAGCGCGGATCGAGGGCGAATTTCATGTCGAGAAAATTCTGATGGGAGAGCAGCTCGAGCAGGGCGCACGGCACCTGGGGGCGCATCGCCTCGCTGTAATCGGCGTCCATGATCATGCGCCGGTTCCAGACCGGATCATAGAGCCGGCCCAGGTCCTCGACGATCTGGCTCTGGAGCAGATCGGCGAAATCGCGGTTGGCCATACGCGAGACCCCGTCGGGGAAGCTGAAGGTAGAGTCCGCGGAGGGATAGCTGTAGATACTCAGGGTGCCGATGGTGGTGTCGCTGCGGGTGATGCCCGCATCGGTGTGAAAGGCGAGGGTGAGGTCGAAGGGGATGCCCAGCCCCGGCTCCTGACGGTTCTTTTTCGGCCCGAAGGGCTTGCCGTAGAGATAGTTGAGATACTCGCTGCGGCTGTTGTAATCGTCGCGATAGTCGTCCTTGCCTTTGTAGAGATTGTAGATCAGGGTGTCGGGCAGCCCCGCGTACTGGAGATAATATTTGCTCCCCTCGGCGAAACGCGGCTTGCCGCTGACCGCGCCGTTGCGTAATATATTGCCCATGCCGCCGCCGAAACGCACCGCATCGGCGCTGACCAGCCGGCCGGGGGTCGCGCTCCGGCTGGAGAGTTCGACGCTGCCGCCCTCGGGCCGGCTGCCCTGCAAAAAGCGGAACGTGCCCAGATAGATCCAGGTCGATCCGCCGATCTGCTGATTGACGAGGAATTCAGTCGCCCCGCCGGCATGACGGACCGTATAGAGGGCGTCGCTGACCTGCTCCGGCCCGTGCTGCCAGGAGATATAGACCGCGTACTCGCCATCGGCAGGGATCGCGGGGATCCACTGCGCGAGGCTGCCTCCGCCGGCGTCGGCGGCGCAGAGGCGGTGGCTGCCCTGAAGAAAGGGATTATGGTTGACCTCGTAGGGGGGATGGCCGGCGGCGAAGCCCTTGCCCTCGCCGCTGCGCCAGCCGGGGCCGCTCTCGAAATAGCCCGTGCCGGGGCTGTCGTTGTCGACCACCACTTCGCGGGTCTGGATGTCGCGCTCGCGCGGGGTAAAGACCACCGCGCCGGCGTTCTCGAGCATGGGGATGAGATAAAAAGTGGTGAAGGAGAAGGGGAGAAGATCCTCCACGGTCTGGAAGAGGCGCGGACGCTGCCATTCCCAGCGGTCGATGGCGCTGTTATAGTACCAGCCGTGGCTGGGGCGGACATCGATGGTGCGGTTGAGCAGCCCCTGCGTGGGCTGGAGGGGTTTGCTGATGCGGCGGACCACCGCCTCCGGGCGCGGGCTCTGCACGGCCATGCGGCTGAGGTCCCAGTCGCCGCTGCCGCTGCGCCAGACGTTGGGGATGAGGGCCTCGATTGGCACACCCTGGCTCCAGAGGGTGATGCTGTACTCCCGGTATTTGCCGCCTAACAGCTCGCGGAGGCGCTTGTAGGTCGCGCGGACATTCTCCGGCCGGAAGGGCGGATAGGAAAAATTGCGGTTGAAAGTGACGGCGAGGGTTTTCCGGCCGGGATCGAGGATCAGGGAGTGGATGCGCACTCCGCGGGTGAGGGGGAGCGGCTGCTTGCCGGCGACGCATTCATCGATCAGCGCCTCGACCTTTTTGTGGACGCGGGCGCTCTCCTTGTCCATTTTGCCATAGTCATAGGCCGGTTTGCGGACCGCCAGTTTGGGAGCGCAGGCGAGTATGAGGGCGGCGCTCAGGGCGCAAACGGCGAGGAGGGTTCTGCTCTTCATGCATGCTCCTGGTTTTTATGTTCTAATGATACAGAAATTCCTCCTATCATTCAAGCGAAAAGTGCGGCCGCTTTCACGCTCGCGGCAGCGCCTTGCCGGACCGCCGCGCCCGCCCCTGAATAATACCGGCTGAAAAATGGTTAAAAGAATAAAAAGCCGCTGCCACGCCGCACCAGGAGGCTCTATGAATCAGCACAAACTGGAAGAAAATTTTCTCGAACTGATCCGCCGTACATCGGCCTTTTTGCCGCGCGATATCGAGCTCATCCTGGCCGAAGCGCGCGGCCGTGAGGAGCCGGACTCCCGCGCCCGCCTCGCGCTCGACATGGTGGCCCTCGATATCGGCCTCGCCCGCCAGCGCTCGGCCCCCATCTGCCAGGACACCGGCACGATCACATTTTATATCCATACCCCGGTCGGCGTCGACCAGATGCAGCTGCGCCGCGCCATTGAAACTGCGGTCGCCGCGGCGACCGCGCGGGGCTACCTGCGCCAGAATTCGGTCGACAGCCTGACCGGCCGGAACAGCGGCACCAACCTTGGACCGGGCACCCCGGTCATCCATTTCGAGCAGTGGGCCAGGGAGGATATCGATGTCCGCCTCATCCTCAAGGGGGGCGGCTGCGAAAACACCAGCGCGCAGTTCATGCTGCCCGCCACCTTCGACGGTGTGCGCTACAACCGCGATCTCGAAGGGGCCTATGCCTGCATCATGCAGGCAGTGCAGGCGGCCCAGGGACACGGCTGCGGGCCGGGCTTCCTCGGCGTCTGCATCGGAGGTGACCGCGCTGGAGGCTATGCCTTCGCCAAACAGCAGCTCCTGCGCCCGGCCGCTGATATCAATCCGGTGCCGGAGCTGGCCGAAATGGAGGCGCGCGTGGTGGCCTCCGCCAACCGCCTCGGCATCGGCCCGATGGGTTTCGGCGGCCGGCTGACCCTCGGCGCCTGCAAGATCGGCAGCCTCAACCGCCTGCCGGCCTCTTTCTTTGTCAGCATCGCCTATATGTGCTGGGCCTTCCGGCGCCGGGGCATGATGCTGGACCGCGAGGGGAGAGTTCAATCATGGCTCTATCAGGAGGAGGGCGAATTCGCCGCTGAACCCGCCGCCCCCGCGGAGATGAACTTCGACCCGGCCCGGGTGCGCCGGCTGCAAACCCCCCTTGATGAAGCGGCGGTGCGCGCCCTGCAGGTCGGCGACATCGTGCTGCTCAACGGCACGATCTTCACCGGGCGGGACGCACTCCACAAATATCTGCATCAGGGCGGCGAGCTGGAACTCCTCCGCGGCGGCGTCATCTACCACTGCGGGCCGGTGGTGATCGGAACACGGGGTCAGTACCAGGTGATGGCGGCGGGGCCGACCAGCTCGATCCGGGAAGAGCCCTATGCCGCCGAGATTATCGCGAAATACAACCTCAAGGCGATCATCGGCAAGGGCGGGATGGGGGAGAGGACGCGCCAGGCCCTGCAGGAACACGGAGCGGTCTATCTCCATGCCATCGGCGGAGCGGCGCAGATCTACGCCCGCTGCGTCGAGGAGGTCGCCGGCCTCCACCTCGAGGAGCTCGGCGGGCCGGAGGCGGTCTGGGAACTGCGCGTGAAGGATTTCCCCGTCGTGGTGACCATCGACGCCCATGGCCAGTCCCTCCACCGCGAGGTGCTGGCAGATTCGGCGGCCCGTCTCAAGGCGGTGCTGCAGGAGTAGAGGGGTCAGGGGATAAAAAAAGCGCCCGGAGGGGGACATTCCGGGCGCTTTTTGCGTTTTGGCAGCTCTTCAGAACCGGTCGAAAAAGGGCAGAAGCGAGAGCGCCAGGCCGAGGAAGAATTTGGAGATCCGCATAAGCCTTTCATCACCGTTGAAGAAGAGAAAATCCCTGGCGATCATGGCGTGGATGACCAGAAAAAGCCCCAAGGCGCTGGTGATCAGCTGCCAAAAGTAGATGGGTTGGTTTCCCATGGCTGCTTCTCCTGACGATGCCTGAGATGGAACCTGAGAACTCCACTGCCGTGGGGGGGACGGCGGCGAAGTGAGCACAATTAGAGGGGGAGATGTAGCGTCAGAAACAGCTTGAGTAAATATAGACGCCATGCTGCATAAAGTCAAATGTTTTCTTCACAAGTAGCGACTTTTTTTTCAGGTCGGCAAATATTGCCGTTATGCGCAGAATAAACTTGACAAACTCCACAAGATGTAGTATATTGAACTAACCGGTTTGTTAAACCATTTGGTTAATATGAAAAGCAGGGAAAAATAATCCCTCCCGGAGCCGGGCGATCGCCGGTTGTTCCGCACGTTCCACGGCGGGAACGGAGAGGCGCAGAGGAAAAGAGATGAGCGATCGGGAGAATATGCGCGACAGGATCAAGCAGGCGGCCGCGGAGGTCTTTGGTGAGCGGGGATATGACGGAGCGAGGATGCAGGAGATCGCCGACCGCGCCGGCGCCAACAAGGCGATGATCTATTACTATTTTGCCTCCAAGGAGGCGCTCTTCACCGCCATCTTTTCCGAAAACTTTGCCGCTCTTTTTCAGCTCTTCAATTCCATTCTCCAGGTTGAGGCGGTCGATCCGAAAGTGGTGATCCCGCAGCTGGTCCATCTTCATCTCGATTTCCTCAGCCGCAATCCCGAGCTGCCCCGGATGATCATCCGCGAGATCCAGAGCGGCAATCCGGTGGTCGAGAAGCTGGTGCAGAGCAGTTTCAGCCGCTTCGGCAGCCAGCTGCAGACCCTGAGAGAGGAGATGGCGGTGGCAATCCGGGAAAAGCGGCTTCGTGAGGTCGATCCTCTGCAGACGGTCTGGAATATCGTGGCGCTCAATATTTTCATTTTCATCGTTCGACCGATCCTCTCCGCGGCCTTTCCGGACGAGTTCGCCGATGCGGGCAGGATGCTGGCGGAGCGGGAGAAAGCCATTGTCGACCTCATGCTTTACGGTCTTGTTCCGCGCCAGGAGGCGTGAAATGTCATCCCGATCAGGAGTTATCATGCGTTTCTCCATCCTTGTCCCCCTCTTTTTTGCGTTTGCCGGGGCGGCGGCGGCTCAGCAGAGCCTGCCGGAATGTGTGCGCATCGCCCTCGCCCGCAACCCGGGCCTGAAAGCGGCTGAAAGCGACGCGGGGATCGCCGCCGCCGATGTCGTCCAGGCGAAAGCGGCGAGGCTGCCCGCTCTCGATTTCAGCGGGAGCTACCGGCGGCAGAGCACAGTGCCGGAATTGAATTTCGATTCCCCTCTTTTCCAGCAGTTTTTTCCGGCCGGCGGGGTCAAGCTGGGGGCGCTGGACAATTCGGATCTGCGTCTGACGGTGAGCCAGCCGATCTTTTCCGGTTTCCGTCTGAGTCAGTCGCGGACGGCGGCGGCAGCCCTGGCTGAAGCGAGCCGGGGCGAGCTTGCGCGCCAGCGCAACGAGTTGATTTTCCGGGTTGAATCGGCCTATGCAGCTTTGCTGCGGGCGCAGAAGGGGGCGGAGATCGCCCGCAGCGCCCGGGAGCAGATCGCCGCCCATCTGCGCGATGTCGAGGTCATGGTCGAGCAGGGCCTGGCGCGGCGCGATGAGCGCCTGCGCGTCGAGGTCAAGGCCTCCGAAGCTGAGCTGGTCCTGCTCCAGGCCGAGAATGGCGTTGCACTGGCGGAGGCCGCCCTTGAAAACCTCCTCGCCACGCCTCTGCCGGCCGGCGAGATGTATGCGGAGATGGGACCCGGCCGCCTGGAGCCCGGGGATCTCGCGAGTTCTCTGGCGCTGGCGCTGGCGAACCGGCCCGAGCTGGAGCGGCTGGCGCGGGCGGCCGATGCCGCCGCGGCGGGAAAAAAAATCGCCCGCGGAGGGCGGCTGCCCAATGTCGCCGGCTTTGCCAGCTACGGTTACGGCAAGCCCGGGCTTGACATGATCCGCAATGAATGGATGAACTACTGGCTGGTGGGAGTCGGCGCCGAATGGAACCTCTGGAACTGGGGCAGGACCGGCGCGAAGGTGGAGCAGGCCGAACTGCGGCTGCAGGGGCTGGCGGAGAGCGAGCGCCAGCTGCGCGAGGGAATCGCGCTCGAGGTGAAGCAGTCCCATCTGCGCCTGGCCGAAGCGGCCAAGCGGCTGGAGGTGACGGCGCGGATGGCCGAGCAGGCGCAGGCGAGTTTTGCGGTTGCCGAGAAGCGCTACCAGCAGGGGCAGGCTTCGAATACCGACTATTTCGATGCCCAGTCCGAGCTGACCCGGGCCCGGCTGCAGCGGGCCGAGGCTGAGGTCGCGTCGGCCCTGGCCCGCGCCGAGTGGCGCCGGGCGGTGGGTCTCAGCGACAAAGAGTATCAATGAAAAGTGGTTTTCCCGAAAAGCATTTCTCACAAAGGCACGGAGACACAAAGAAAGCAAAAATCAGTTCCCGGTTTTCATGGAAGTCTTGAGAGAGAAGATTGATCATGGATGAATCTCTCATCTCAGTGCCCTCTGTGCCACTGTGTGAAATTGTATTTTGGTGACTTGACAAAAGCTTTGTCTCCTGGATTAACGAGGACTCTATGCGAACTCTACTCTATGCAGTACTCAGCATCCTGGCCCTGCTGATCATCAGCGGCTGCGGCCATGACGACAGTGGCTTGATCACCGGCTCCGGCACCCTGGAGGCGACCGAGGTGCTGGTCAGCGCCAGGACCGGCGGCACCCTGACCGCGATCCTGGTCAGCGAGGGCGATGCGGTCGAGGCGGGCCAGCTCATCGCCGTCATCGACAGCGAAAAGGTCTTTCTGCAGAAGAAGCAGGCCCTGGCCGCCCTCGAGGAACTCCGGCTCAACCGTCTCAATGCCGTGCGGCTGACCCGCACCGCCCGGGAGAACCTCGACAATCTCGCCAAAAAGAGCGGGCGCGTCGGGGCGCTGCTGGAGGAGGGCAGCGCCACGCAGCAGCAGTATGACGACCTCGAGACCGGGCGCAAGGCCGCCGAGGCGCAGTACGAGAATGCCCGCACCTCCCTGGCCGCCCTGGATGCCCGCGAGGAGCAGCTGCTGGCCCAGATCGGGCTGGTCGAAAGCCAGCTGCGCGATGCGCGTGTGACGGCCCCGATCAGCGGGGTGGTGATCAATAAATATCTCGAGGCCGGCGAGGTGGCGCGCCCCCTGGCCCCGGTGGCGACCATCGCCGATCTGAGCCGCATGCATATCCGCATCTACCTCAAGGAGAGCGGGATCGCGCGCATTCGTCTCAACGGCGGGGCGGAACTCTCCGTCACCGCCTGGCCCGAGAAGAAATTCCCCGGCCGCATTGCCTGGATCTCGGACAAGGCCGAGTTTACCCCTAAAAATATCCAGACCAAAGAGGCTCGCAGCGATCTGGTCTACGCGGTCAAGGTGGAGGTGGCCAATCCGGAGGGCATCCTCAAGATCGGCATGCCGGCCGATGTCACCCTGCTGTGAGGGAGGGGAGTGTGGTCTACGATATCCGCATCAGCGGCCTGGTCAAGTCCTTCGGGGCGGTGACCGCCCTCAACGGACTCGACCTCACCGTCGAAGAGGGGGAGATGCTCGGTCTGATCGGTCCCGACGGGGCGGGCAAGACTACAGCCCTGCGCATCCTCTGCGGTCTGCTCCTCGCCGGGGGGAGCAGTGTGCGCGTCGCCGGTCTGGATCCCGGCCGGGAAACGCGCCGGGTGCGTGAGTTTCTCGGCTATATGCCTCAGCGCTTCTCCCTCTACCCGGACCTCACCGTGGCGGAAAACCTGCGTTTTTTTGCCGATCTCTTCCGGGTGCCGAAAGCGGAGCGCGAAGAGCGCATGGCGCGGCTGCTCGAGTTCAGCCGGCTCGGCCCCTTCACCGGCCGCCTCAGCGCCCGGCTCTCGGGCGGTATGAAGCAAAAGCTCGCCCTCTCCTGCACCCTGATCCACACCCCGAAGATTCTGCTCCTGGATGAGCCGACCACCGGGGTGGATCCGGTCTCGCGGCGGGAATTCTGGGAGATCCTCACCAGTCTCAAGCGCGAAGGGGTGACCATCCTGGTCACCACACCCTATATGGACGAAGCGGCGCGCTGCGACCGCGTCGCCTTTATCCACCGGGGCAGTCTGCTCACGGTCGCCCCCCCGGCGGAGATCCCAAAGCTCTACCGCAAGGGGCTGATCGCGGTGCGCAGCGGGGACAATCTGGCGGCGGCCCGCGCCCTGCGCGCCAGCGGCCGCTTTGAGAGCGTGCAGGTCTTCGGCGACCGCATCCATCTGAGCGCGCCGGGGGCTGCCGCCGGGCTCATGGAGGCCGCCGGCACCATTCTGGGGCAAGCCGGGATCCATCTCGAGGCGGCTGAGCCGGTCGAAGCCGGCATCGAGGATGTCTTTGTCGAACTCTTGAAATAGACGGTTCTATGGATAACCCATATTCAGTAACAGTGGAAGAGCTCAGCCGCCGCTTCGGTGATTTTGTTGCGGTCGACCGGGTCAGTTTTTCCGTGCGTGACGGTGAAATCTTTGGTTTTCTCGGCGCCAACGGGGCGGGCAAGACCACGGTCATTCGCATGCTCTGCGGCCTGCTCCTGCCGACCTCCGGTAAAGCGAGGGTGGCCGGCCATGACATCTATACCGAGAGCAGCCGCATCAAGGAAAAGATCGGCTACATGTCGCAGAAATTTTCGCTATATGATGACCTCACCGTGGCCCAGAACCTCGAGTTCTACGGCGGCATCTACGGTCTGGGCCGGGCGGAACTCGGCCGGGCGATCACCGCCGCCATTGCCACCACTGATCTCGGGGCCCATCTTGGCAAGCTCACCCGGGATATTCCCGCCGGCTGGAAGCAGCGCCTGGCCCTCTCCTGCGCCATCCTCCACCGGCCCAAACTCCTCTTCCTCGACGAGCCCACCGGCGGGGTCGATCCGATCTCGCGCCGCGCTTTCTGGGGAGTGATCTACGATCTGGCGGAGCAAGGGACCACGGTTTTCGTCACCACCCACTACATGGATGAGGCCGAATACTGCAATCGCCTTTCGATCATGCACGCCGGGCGCATCATCGCCATCGGTGCGCCGGGCGAACTCAAGGCGCGCTATCGCAAGCAGACCATCGAAGAGCTTTTCATCGATCTGGTGAGGGGCGGGAACCCCGGGCAGCCGGCGGAGGGAGAGGAGGCTGCAAAGCAATGAGATCGAGAATCTATGCCATCCTGCGCAAGGAGTTCATCCACATCCTGCGCGATCCGCGCAGCCTGGTGATCGTCTTTCTGCTCCCGATCCTGATGGTGCTGCTTTACGGCCATGCCATCACCTTCGACATTCGCGATATCCGGCTGGGGCTGCTCGACCAGGACCGTACTCCGGCCGCGCGCGAGCTGGTCGAGGGGCTGGTCAGCTCGAACTATTTCAGGCTGACCGGGGTGCTGGAGAGCCGCGAGGAGATCGGGGAGGCGTTTCTCCACCGCCGTATGGTCGCGGTGCTGATCATCCCGCAGGGTTTCGCCGCCGCCCTGGGCAGCCAGCCGCAGAGTGAGGTGCAGGTGATCATCGACGGCTCCAACGCCAACACGGCCACGGTGGCGATGAATTACCTCAAGGCCTACTTCGTCACCCGCTCCCTCCAGCTCAATGCACAGGTGATGCGGACGCCGATCGACCTGCAGCCGCGGGTCTGGTACAACCCCGATCTCAAGAGCGTCAACTTTATCGTCCCCGGCCTGGTGGCGGTGATACTGATGCTGATCTGCGCCCTGCTCACCTCGGTGACGGTGGCCCGCGAGCGCGAGACCGGCACCATGGAGCAGATCCTGGTTTCGCCGGTGCGCTCCCTGGAGATCATTGCCGGCAAGACCCTGCCCTACATCCTGCTCGGGCTGATCGACGGGATTGTGGTGGTGGTCTTCGCCTGGCTCTGGTTCGGCGTTCCCTTCCGCGGCGAACCCCTCTGGCTGCTCGGCTATGCCCTGATCTTCATCTACACCTGCCTCAGCTTCGGCATCTTTGTCTCGGCGCGGGTCCCCAACCAGCAGATGGCCCTGATGATGACCATGGTCTCCACCCTGCTGCCTGCAATCCTGCTCTCGGGTTTTATCTTTCCCCTGGCCTCGCTGCCGAAGCTGCTCCAGGCGCTCAGCTATATCGTCCCGGCCAAATACTTTCTGGTCATCATCCGCAGCATTATGCTCAAGGGGATCGCCGGCCCCTTGCTCTGGCAGCCCGCCCTCTTCCTGGTGCTCTTCGGCACCCTGCTGATCCTGATCAGCGTCAAGCGTTTCAAAATCAATCTGGAGGGATGAGACGGTGGGGAAGATCTCGCACATCATCAAAAAAGAGTTTATCCAGGTGCGCCGTGACCGCGGCATGCTGATGATCCTCTTCGTGGCTCCGATCCTGCAGCTGCTGCTGCTCGGATATGTCATCTCCAGCGAGGTCCGCAACATCAGGACGGTCATCTGCGATCTCGACAATTCCTCGACCAGCCGCCTGCTCGTCGAGCGCATCCGCAACTCCGGCTATTTCGATCTCGCCTTCTTCGATACCCGGCAGAACCATCTCCACGACTATCTGGACAACGGCCGTGCTGTAGTGGCAGTGGTCATCCCGGCCGATTTCAGCACCCGGCTGCAGCGGGGGGAGCCCTCGGGACTGCAGGTGCTCATGGACGGCCAGGATTCCAACACCTCGACCATCGCCCTGGGCTATATCAACGGCATTTTGCAGAGCGAGATCATGGATCAGATCGAGGGGAGGCTGCAGGGCAGCGAGACAGCTGCAGAGGTCCACCTGATCTCGCCCAACCTGCGCGTCTGGTACAACGAGGAGCTGAAGAATTCCGATTATATGGTGCCGGGGATTGTGGTCTTTCTCCTCACCATGGTCACCACCCTGGTCGCGGCGATGGGACTGGTGCGCGAACGCGAGATCGGCACCCTCGAGCAGCTGCTGGTCGCCCCGCTGCGCAAACATGAGTTGCTCATCGGCAAGCTGGTGCCTTTTGCGGTGCTCGGGCTGATCGAGGTGGTCTTCGCCCTCTGCGTTGCCAAGCTGATCTACGACATTCCCATCGCCGGGAACCTGGGGCTGCTCTTCATCTTCACCCTGGTCTACCTCTTCACCACTCTGGGGCTGGGTCTCTTCATCTCGGCCACCTCGGGCACCCAGCAGCAGGCGATGTTTCTGACCCTCTTTTTTCTCATGTTCTTCATGCTCATGTCCGGTTTTCTCTTTCCGATCGAGAACATGCCGCGGGTGATGCAGGGGATCAGTCTGCTCAATCCGATGCGCTATTTTGTTCTGGTGATACGGGAGATATTCATCAAGAGTGCGACGGTGCGCCATCTCTACCCGCAGGGGCTGGCCCTGCTGATCTTCGGCGGGGTGGTTTTCAGTTTTGCGGTGCTGCGTTTCCAGAGCCGGATGAAATAGCCCTGCAGCCGGTTTTTTTCCCGATCGTGCAAAATTATTGATTGGTTTTTAGCATAGAATTTGCTAAACTAGCATTTAGGGCGGGAATCATGATGCGTCCGGAGAGCTCTTCGGGCGTGATGGAGTGACGAGATGCCGGAGCTGCCGGAAGTCGAGACGATCCGCAGGAGTTTGGCCCCGCACATCACCGGGAAGGTCCTTTCCGGGGTGGAGGTTCATGCGCCCAAACTGCGCCGTCCGCTTCCGACGGCGGCTGAACTGCGTGCAGTGACGGGGCAGCGCATCACCGCCCTGGAGCGGCGCGCCAAGTACCTGATCTGGCATCTCGATGGCGGCGGGGCCCTCATCATCCATCTGGGCATGAGCGGACAGCTCTGTTTTCATCACGGGCCGCATCCGGCCGAACTCCATACCCACGTCATTTTCCATTTCCAGGAAGGCGGTCAGCTCCATTTCCGCGATCCGCGCCGTTTCGGCAGCCTTGATCTGGCCGCGCCGGGGGAACTGGCGGGGCTTCCCATGCTGTGCGAACTGGGAGTTGAACCCCTCTCGTCGGCTTTTACTGCAGAGTATTTCCGTGAGCGCCTGGGGGCGACCCGACGTGTGGTCAAGACAGTCATCATGGATCAACGCGTCGTCGTCGGGGTGGGCAACATCTACGCCAACGAGGCGCTCTTTCAGGCGGGGATTCATCCCCTGCGCCCGGGGCAGAGCCTGAGCCCGGCGGAGGGGGAGGCCCTGCAGCTGGCGATCATCTGTGTGCTCGGCAAGGCGGTGGAGCGCGGCGGCACCACCCTGAGCGATTATCGCAATGCCGACGGCGAGCCGGGATTTTTCCAGCTCGATCTGGCCGTCTACGGCCGTGAAGTGGAGCCCTGCCCGCGCTGCGGAGGCCAGATCGTTCGCCTGCGCCACGAGGGACGCAGCTCCTACTTCTGTGAAGCATGTCAAAAATAATGGTCCTGTAAAATGGCACGAATACCTTCGGAACACTTTTTTGAAAAGCTGGGCGAGCGTTCGATCTCCTTTTTCACCACGGTGTACGAGATCGCCATCCTCTTCATGCAGACAATCCGGGCCCTGCCCTCGCTCTGGTTCTACCGCCGCCAGTTCATCGAGCAGCTCTATGCCTTTTCGGTCAAGACCCTGCCGATTGCGGCGGTGATCGCCATCTTCATCGGACTCGGAGCCACCGTGCAGAGCACCTATCAGTCCTCCGAGCTGCTTACACGCGCAGTGCTGGTCAATGTCATCTTCAAGACCACCATTCTCGAGCTCTGCCCGATCGTCCTCTCCCTGGTGCTGGCCGGCAAGCTCGGGGCCTCGCTGGCGGCCGAGATCGGCAGCATGAAGATCTCCGAACAGATTGAGGCTCTGGAGACCATGTCGCTCGATCCGGTCGGCTTTCTGGTCGTGCCGCGCGTGGTCGCCGGGCTGCTCATGCTGCCGGTGATCACCATCTTCGCCAATTTTCTCGCCATCTTCAGCTCCTTTTTCGTCTCCGCGGTCACTTCGGAATGGATCTCGGCGGCGGAGTTCGGCAGCGGCCTGGAGATGGATTTCAAGGTCTTCGAGATGTACTTTGGCAACCTGATCAAGCCCGCTGTCTACGGCGTGCTCATCGCCCTGATGGGCAGCTATTTCGGTCTTAAAACCAGCGGCGGCGCCAAGGGGGTCGGAGCGGCCTCGACCAATGCCGTGGTGGTCTCTGCAGTTTTCATCGTCATTTTTGATTATTATCTGGGAAAACTTTTGCTATGATCAGCGTGCGCGGCATCCACAAAAGCTTCGATGAAAAGGAAGTGCTCACCGGCATCGATCTCGATATCCCGGATAATTCCACCATGGTCATTCTCGGCCCCAGCGGCCAGGGCAAGACGGTCTTTATCAAGACCCTGGTGAGGCTGATCGAACCCGATGCGGGCTCCATCTCCTATGACGGTGAGGATATCCTCAGGATGAGCCGGAGAGAGTGGCAGGCCTATCAGAACAACATCGCTTTCGTCTTCCAGAACAGCGCCCTCTTTGATTTTCTCGATGTGCGCGAGAACCTGAGCCTCTTCCTGCGCATGCATAAAAAACTGACCCCCTTCCAGATGTACGCCGAGGTGAGCCGGGCGATTACCTTCGTCGGTCTGGGGGATGATGTGCTCGACAAGTACCCCGAGGAGCTCAGCGGCGGCATGCGCAAGCGTGTGGCCATCGCCCGGGCCATGATCAAACGGCCCAAATATATCTTTTATGACGAGCCCACTACGGGACTGGACCAAAACAATGCCGAAAAGGTGAGTGAGCTTATCCTCATGCTCAAGAAGGAGATCGCAGCCACCTCGATCATCGTCACCCACGACATCAAGCTCATGCGCGATGTCGCCGACCGGGTGGCGCTGCTCCGGGAGGGCAACATCTCCTTCACAGGCACCAAGGATGAGATCTCTGCAGAAACCCTGGATTTTCTTTACGAGACGCGAGGAGAATATGACCTATAAAAAGATGAGCTATATTTCCGGAATTATCATCTTTTTCAGTGCCGTCATTCTGTTGTGGGCCATTCTTTGGCTCTCCGGACAGCGGATCATCTCGTCGAGCGAGTACCGCCTCTATATCAAATTCGCCGACGTCGTCGGCCTCCGCGACCGCTCGCAGGTCTTCATGCGCGGCTATCGCATCGGCTGGACCAAGGGCGTGCGCTTCGAGCCGGATGGCGTGGTCGTGCGCGTCGACATCAAGGACCGCTTCAGAATCCCCGTCGATTCCAGAATCGAGATCAACACCCTCAACCTGATCGGGGAAAAGGCGATCACCATTGAACCGGGCACCTCCACCGAGATGGTGCCGGTCGAGGGCCAGCTCAGCGGTGAAAACAAGGACATCATGATCGTCGCCAAGACCATGCTGACCAATATCCGCGACAAGATGAGAGAGGGGGAGCTCGACCTGCGCATCAAGGACGCCTCCAACTCCCTCAAAACCCTTAGTGCCGTGCTCGACAAGGTGGACCACAAGGTCGACGGCCTCAATATCGGCATGTACAACGCCCAGATCGCCGAGATCGGCGAGGCCGCCCGCGCCCTGCGCAATGCCGGCACTGAAGCCGCCGAACTGGCGAAGGAGAGCCGCGGCAGTGTCAAAAAGGTTGATGAGACCGCGGGCAAGCTCTCCGACCTTTCCGACCAGCTGACCGGGGTCGCCGCCAAACTCAACAGCGGCCAGGGCTCCGCCGGCGAGCTGCTCAACAACAAGGTCTATGTGGAGAACCTCAACGCCACCGTGGTCGAACTCAAGCTCCTCATCGAGGACCTGAAGAAAAACCCCGGCAAGTACGTGAACGTCTCGGTCTTTTAGACCGCCCCGGTTTTGGCCGGGAGCCCCCCCTTGAGCGCAGAGGATCGCGAGATCGTCTGCGCTTTTTATTTACCCGGCGGTGGGAAAGCGGAAACAAATATATTTGATGGATTTGCCTTCTTGAAGGTGGCGGCGTTCGTAGGCGGTCTGGATCCCGGTGAGATCGGGATTGGAGGCGCCGGTGTAGAGGTCGGGCAGATCGGCGAGCAGTTCGGCGCCTTCATCACGCAAGGTGAGGAGGGTATAGTTGTAGAGTCCTTCATCGTCGGTTTTAAGGTGGATGAGGCCGCCGGGCTGGAGCAGGCTGCGATAGATCGCGAGAAAGCGCGGCGAAGTGAGCCGTTTCTTGCGCCGTCCTGCCGGGGGATGGGGATCGGGAAAGGTTATCCAGATTGCGGCGATTTCGCCGGGGGCGAAAAATGTTTCAATCTGTTCGATCGCGGTGCGGACAAAGCCGGCGTTGCCGAGCTGGAGTTCGAGGGCGCGAGTGGCGCCGACCCAGAGGCGCGGTCCCTTGATGTCCAACCCGAGAACGTTGATCTCCGGATGGCCCTGTGCAAGGGCGACGGCATAGTCGCCCCGCCCGCAGCCCAGCTCGAGGATGAGGGGATGATCGTTGTGAAAAAAATCGGCAGCCCAGCGGCCGCGCAGGCCGTCCGGCTCCTGGCGGACGTTGGCGAGACTGGAGAGGGCGGCGAAGCGGATGAGTTTTTGTTTGGCCATGACGGGGGAGATTTACGAAATTTTCACCAGCAAATCAAGAGATTTTACGAGCGGGGTACCCCCCCCCGAGATCTGGATCCCACCCAATACCTTGCGCGCGTACCCCCCGAAATCTGGATCCCACCCGACACCTTGCGCGCGTCCCCCTGCAGTCTGGTGCGGAAAAGCCTAAAAAAAAAGCCCCCCGGGGAAACGGGGGGCATGGTGTGGAGAGCCTGGGTCGGCCTATTTGTTGCTGGTGAAGCGCGAGGCGATGATGTAATAGACGACCAAAGCGAGGCCGCCGCAGAGCAGCATGCTGGCGAGGACATATTCATCCTGCCCATCGGCGAAATTGAGGCCGATAAAGGCGCCCAGACCGACGGCGGTCAACACCAGACCCCACTTGAGCGAGGCGGGGGTGTTGTCGCGCACCGGCTGGCTGAACATCATCTGCATGGTCTCTGCGGTGACGCCCTTGTCGAGCATGTAGCGTTTCAGCTTGTTGTCCGAGCTGAATTTGATGATCCAGGCGACCAGTCCGAACAATACGATAGGAATGAGCGCTTCCATGGTTTTCTCCTTTCTGGTTGGGGGGACTCTTTCTACTACATCCGACAGTCATGGCGCGGAAATGTTGCAGCCGGCAGGAAATTTTCTTGAATATTTGCCAAAAAATGTGCTTCTTGTAGAAGAGTGCAACCTTTTCCCTCTTTATCTGTCTAATCGGATTAGAATGGAAGACCGGGATGACAAAATAGTGATCGAATCGATCCTCGCCGGAGAGCAGTCCGATTTCGCTTCTCTGCTCGAGCGCTACCAGAAACTGGTTGTTCATCTGGTGGCGAGGATGATACCCAGGGCAGCGGACCGCGAGGATCTCTGCCAGGAGATCTTTCTGCGCATCTATCGAAGCCTGGGCGAATTCCAGTACAAATCCCGGTTTTCCACCTGGGTGGCCGCCGTCGCCCACAACACCTGCATCAACTATCTGCAGAAGAAGCGCGTGCCCCTTTATCAGGATCTGGCGGCGCCGGGTGCGGACGAGGAGGACGAGGAAGTGCGCCGGGTGGAATGGGTGCCCGCAGCCGAGCCTTCACCGCTCGAGCGCGCGGAGGCGAGCGATCTGCGCATCACCCTGGAGCGCGAAATCGAGGCCCTCCCCCTGCCTTATCGCACCATCCTGACCCTTTTCCATCTCGAAGAGATGAGCTACGCCGAGATCGGCGAGATCACCGGCCTACCCGAGGGCACGGTCAAAAACTATCTTTTTCGTGCGCGGCGCTTTCTGCGCGATCGGCTCGCCGCGCACTATCCTGTGGAGGCCACATCATGACCGACCATTTGCGCGATGCAGAGCTGCAGCTCTATCTCGACCACCAGCTGGCGGACAGGGCCAAACTCGACCATCTCCGCGGCTGTCCCCTTTGCCAGGAGCGGCTCGACGCCTACGAGCCCATCTTCGCCGCTCTTGCGGCCGCACCGGCCTGGAAACCCTCCCCGGCCCTGCCCGAGAAGGTGATGCGCCGGATCCGAAAGGAGGGCGTCGATCCCCTCCATGAGAACCTGCTCCACACCATTCTCATCATCGGCGGTCTGATCATGGCCATCAGCCTCTCCCTGCCCTATATGCAGGCCGGGGAGTACCTGCAGGAGGCGCGCAGATTCAAATGGCCGGAATTCAATCTCTCCTGGGAGTGGCTCAGGGAGCTCAATTTCCTGCCGCGCCTCGCCGAGATGAGCAGCCGCATCGCCCTCCCCGTCAATACGATTCTGATGTTTGCCGGTGCGCTTCTTCTGGTGCTGCTCGCGGACCAGATCATCACCTTCGCCCGGGGCCATCAACCGCCCCGCAGCCGCTGAGGCCACCGCCCCGGCCGATGTTCCCTCCTCCCCGGAGGGGCCTCCGCCGGGGCTTTTTTTATGGCCCCCGGTCTCCCCGCGCGGCCCATATTTTTCTTGCTTATTATTCCCAGGTTTGATATACTTGACCACCAGACCGGAAATACTCACCAGGAGGATCGGAGATGAAGGCCTTTTCCTATCTGACCACCAAAGGGGAACCCCGCATCGGCGTGCAAACCCCCGAGGGGCTGCTCAATTTCACCCAGCTCTGGGGCTATTTCAAGGAGCTGAAGAATTTTCCCCGGGCTCCGGAGCTGCCCTTTCTCCAGCTCATGGTCGAGCTGGATTATTTTTCGGAGGAGACCTTCGCCGAGATCATCGCCGCGGTCAGGGAGTATCGCAGCCTCGATGACCTGATCATCAGGGAACCCTTCAGCTGGCAGCTCCCCGTTCAGCGCCCGACCAAGATCCTCTGCCTCGGCCGCAACTATCGCGCCCACGCCGCCGAACTTAACAACACCGTCCCGGAAGCCCCGATGTACTTCGCCAAGGTGCCCTCGAGCCTGCTGCCTCATCAGGGCCATATCCGCATCCCGGCCGGCGTCGGCCGCGTCGACCACGAACTCGAACTCGCCCTGGTGATCGGTAAACGGGGCGCCAATATCCCCGAGAGCAAGGCCATGGAGCACGTGGCCGGATATACAATCGCCAACGACATCACCGCCCGCGAGATGCAGCGCGAGGAGCAGAAGAAGGGCAAACCCTGGACCCTGGCCAAGGGGATGGACACCTTTTGTCCCCTCGGCCCCTGGCTGGTCCCGGCCGGCAGCGTGGCCGATCCCCACAACCTCACCCTCGAACTCAAGGTCGACGGCGAGGTGCGCCAGAAGGGGAGCACCGCCGACATGGTCTACGGGATCCCCGAGCTGATCGCCTATATCTCCCGCTACATGACCCTCGAACCCGGCGACCTCCTCCTGACCGGCACCCCCGAGGGGGTGGGCCCGATCCAGCCTGGCAACCGCATCGAGGGCAGCATCGACGGCCTCGGCACCCTGGAGAACGGGGTGGTCCAGGCAGGATCCGACTGATGCCTGGTCTCTTCGCTCCCTATGGCCCCGATTTCGGCCGGCTGCGCACCACCCTGATGGGCGGAAAAGCAGATCGCGTCCCCCTGATGGAACTCGGTATCGACGAGGGGGTCATGGGCCAGTTCCTCGGCCGCCCCCTGCAGAATTTGCAGGACAAGATCGATTTCTATCGCCTGGCCGGCTATGACTATATCAAGCTCGCCCCCGTCATCAACATGAACCCCGGAGCGGCCGTGCCGCAGGGGGGGCTGCGCCGTTCCGAGGCCACCGACCTTGATCGCGCCCGCAACTGGGGCACCGAGAGCAAGGGGATCATCACCTCGTGGGAGGAGTTTGAACGCTTTCAGTGGGCGGAGGTGAGCGACGCCGCCTTGCGCTGGTTCGACGAGGCCGAGAAGATCATGCCCCCCGAGATGCGGGTGATCGGACAATACGGCGACATTTTCACCTTCACCTGGGAGTTCATGGGCTTCGAGACCTTCAGCTACGCCCTGGTCGAGGATCCCGCTCTGGTGGAGGCAGTCTTTGAGCGGGTCGGCTCGATCATTTTCGCCCTCTTTGAGCGCATGGCGCAGTACGAGACCGTCGGCGGGCTCTTTTACAGCGACGATATCGCCTACTTTTCCGGCCTGATGATCTCGCCGCCCACCCTGCGCCGCTACCTCTTTCCATGGATGAAAAAGATCGGCGACCTCTGCCAGGCGAGGCCCATGCCCTGTCTCTATCACAGCGACGGCAGGCTCTGGGAGGTGATCGATGAGCTGATCGGGCTGGGGGTGACCACCCTTCATCCGATTGAGCCCAAGGCAATGGAGATCCGCGAGGTGCAGGCCGCCTTCGGACCGCGTCTGGGGCTGATCGGCAGCGTCGACATGGACCTGCTGGCGCGCGGCGAGCCCGAGGTGATCCGTTCCACTGTGCGCAGCCTGATCGAGGAGGTGGGGCGGCGCGGCGGCTACTGCGTAGGCTCCGGCAACAGCATCCCCAACTATATCCCGGTGACCAACTTTCGCGCGATGCTCGAGACCACCTGGGAGTTCGGCCAGCTCTAGCACCCAACCTTGCGGCGGATCATGTCCCTCTATCAGCCCATCAAACGCCTGGTCAGGCATTCCGCCATCTATGGCATCGGCCATATCCTCAGCCGTTCCGTCGGTTTCTTCCTGCTGCCCCTCTATACCAATCTCTTTTCCACGGGCGGCTTCGGCGTCGCCGGCCTGGCCATGACCTGGCTGACGGTCTTCACCCTGCTCTATGCCTATGGTCTGGATGCGGGCTTTATGCGGTTTTACGTCCTCGCCAGCCAGGAGCGGGAGCGGCGCGCTATCTTTTCCACGGCGATGTGGACCCTCTCACTCTCCAGCCTCTTCTTCTCCCTGCTGCTCGTCCTCTTTGCGCCCCGGCTGGTTGCCCTCTTTTTCGGCGCCGATGCCCGCACGGCCGGGGTTGACCTGGTCATGATCATCCGCCTCCTCGCCGGCATCCTCTTTTGCGATACCGCCGCCTTTATCCCCCTGCTGCTGCTGCGCGCGGATGAAAAGTCCTGGCTCTACGTCCTCATCAAGACCGGCTCGGCCATGGTGCTTCTCGCCGCCAACCTCTATTGCATCCTCCACCTGAAGATGGGGGTGGAGGGCCTGTTCGCCGCCAACCTTGCCGCTTCGGCCCTGACCCTGCTCGCCCTGGTGCCTCTTCTCCTGCGCAGCGGCGGGGGGCATTTTTCCAGGGACTGGCTGCGCCAGCTCCTCCGCTTCGGCCTCCCCTTCCTGCCCACGGGGTTGGCCATCGCCCTCCTCGACAGCGCCGACCGCCTGCTGCTCGAGCGGCTCGATTCGGTCGCGGCGGCCGGCCTTTACAGCGCCGGGGCCAGGGTGGGGATGGTGATGGGACTGCTGGTGGCTGCCTTCCGCTTCGCCTGGCAGCCCTATTTTCTTGCCACCTCGCGGGAGAAGGAGGCCAAAAAAATCTTCAGCCGCATCCTCACCTACATGGTTGCCGCCTGCCTGACCCTCTTTCTGCTCATGAGCCTCTTCATCGATGAGCTGCTCCGTCTGCGCGTGGGGGGATATTCCTTCTTCGGCGAGCCCTTCTGGGCGAGCGCCCGGGTGGTGCCGCCGATCATGCTGGCCTCGCTCTTTTACGCCCTCTACCTGGTCTTCGAGGCGGCCCTCTATCTCGAGAAAAAGAGCGGCCTCATCGCCCTGGTGACGATCGCCGGAGTGGGAGTGAGCCTGGCCCTCAATCTCCTGCTCATCCCGCAGTGGGGGCCCCTGGGCTCGGCCTGGGCGCGGGTGATCGCCTACGCCTGCATGGCCATGGGGCTGTTTGTCTTTGCGCAGCGATGTTATCCCGTCCCGTGGGAATGGTCCCGCCTGCTGCAGCTCTGTCTGAGCGCGGCCCTCATCTATGCCCTGGGAAAACTGCCCCTGCTGCATCCAGCGGTGGCGGTCCGCCTGGCCCTTTTCGCCGCCTGGCCGCTTTTGCTCGCGGCCGCCGGCTTTTTCCGGGCTGAGGAGCGCGAAATTATACGGGGTTTTTTCCGCAAAATTGTGTAAATTTGAGCGCTGTACGCACCCCGACGCCGGGATGACATGGCGAAAAACGCGAGGATTGGATGCCCGAAGAGGCCAAGGCCGCGCTGAAGGAGTTTTATCAGCAGGTCGGCGAGAAATATCCTGAGGAGGAGGAGGTCTACCGCACCCTGCGCGGCATGCTCCGGCGTGAGTTCATCCTCGGCCGTCTGGCGGGTTTGAAAGGCACTTTTCTTGATGTCGGCTGCAATCGCGGCAGCTACCTGGAGAGCTGGGAGGGCGGGCCCCGCTTCGGCCTGGACATCAGCCTCGGAGCCCTGCGCCAGAGCCCGGCTCCCCTCGCCGGCCGCCTCGTCCAGGGCGACGCCGAACGCCTCGACTGCTTCCGCCCCGGCTCGTTCGACCATCTGCTCTGCAGCGAGGTGCTCGAGCACTGCCTTCATCCCGGCATGATTTTTACCGGCATCGCCCTCGTTCTGAAACCCGGCGGGCAGGCCCTGCTGACCACGCCCAACTATCACGGCCGCCGGCCGGAACATCTCCCCCTCGGCATCCTCGAGGAGTATGGCGTAGAGTGCAGCTGCGGCGGGAGCTATTTTCATACCGCCTACCGGCCGGAGGAGCTCGAGGCCATGGCCCGCGCGGCCGGACTCGAGGTGGCTGAATCGGGCACACTCGAAAAGGAGGTCAAATATGCCGCCAAGCTGCCGGCCGCCCTTCTCCTTTTCGTGCGCTGGATCAACCGTTTTTTGCGCTGGCCTCGGCTCGGCCGCGCCAACGAGGCCTTTTTCCATACCTTCACCCTCGCCTGCCACCGCTTCTGCGCGGCGACGAGGCTGGAACGGCTGCTCCTCCCCCTGGTCAGGGAGGGGGTGCGCAGCTATATTGTCATGCGTAAACCCTGCACCCAATTGGAGCCCCGCTGAAGCCATGCGCATCTACTTTGCCGCCTCGATCTCGGGCGGAAGACGCTATCTGCCCGCCTGCACCCGCATGGTTGAGTTTCTCAAGGATCTCGGCCATACGGTTCTGACCGAACACATCGTCGCCCCGGATGTGTTGAGCGGGGAGATGAACTTCACCGCGCAGCAGATCTATGAACGCGACACTGCCTGGCTCGAGTCGTGCGACCGGGTGGTGGCCGAGGTCTCCAATCCCTCCCTGGGGGTGGGCTATGAGATCTGCTACGCCCTCCATTTCGGCAAGCCGGTCATCGCCCTCCATGAAGAGGGGCTTTTCATCTCGCGCATGATCACCGGCATCAGCCAACCAGGCATCACCGTCACCGCCTACCGGGACGAGGCGGGCTGGCGGGAGCCCCTCATCCGTTTCCTGGAGGATGCTCGTTGACCGAGCAGGGGGAGCTGCCATGTCCAGAACAATCCTTCATATCGATATGGATGCCTTTTTCGCAGCCGTGGAGCAAAACGACCATCCCGAGTGGCGCGGCAAGCCGGTGGTGGTGGGCTCCGATCCCCAGGGGGGCCGGGGCCGCGGCGTGGTCTCCACTTGCAGCTATGAGGCACGGCGCTTCGGCATCCACTCCGCCATGCCCATCTCCCGGGCCTGGAAGCTCAATCCCGAGGCCATCTATGTCCGGCCGCGAGGCCGCCGCTACGCCGGGGTCTCGCGCCAGGTGATGGACCTCCTCTCCAGCTTCAGTCCTGATATCGAACAGCTCAGCATCGATGAGGCCTTTCTCGACATCACCTCCACACAAAAGCTCTTCGGCGGGACCGAGGCCATGGCTGTGCGCATCAAGGCGGAGATCCGCGCCCAGACCAACCTGACCGCCTCAATCGGCGTCGCCCCTAACAAGTTCGTCGCCAAGATCGCCTCCGACCTGCGCAAGCCGGACGGGCTGGTCATCGTTCCGGAGGGCGGAGTCGAGGCCTTTCTCGCCCCCCTCGAGATCAGCCGGCTCTGGGGCTGCGGTCCCAAAACCGTGCCGGTGATGCAGGCGATGGGCATCTTCACGATCGGCGACCTCGCCGCCCGCTCGCAGAAGGAGCTGGTCGACCGTTTCGGCCAGACCGGGCTCCATTTTTGGCGGCTGGCGCGCGGCCTCGACGAGCGCCCGGTCTCCGACGCCCACACCGCCCGTTCGATGAGCCACGAGACCACCTTCATGACCGACTGCGGCGACGAGGAGGAGATGCGCAAAACCCTCCTCGGCCTCTGCGACGATCTCGCCTACGATATGCGCCGCCACCAGGTACGCGGCCGCACTATCACCCTCAAGATCCGCCTCGCCGATTTCAGCACCTTCACCCGCTCCCACTCCCTCGAACGGGCGACCGACAGCAGCGCGGAGCTTTACCAGCAGGCCCTGCAGCTTTTTTCCTCCTTCAGGCGGGAAGGCCAGCGGGTGCGGCTGCTCGGGGTCGCCCTCTCCCAGCTTCAGCAGGGCGAGGGGCAGATGGAGCTTTTCCGGGAGGAGGACGGGCGCAGTGAGAAGGTGGACAGCATTATGGACGATGTGCGCAAAAAGTTCGGCGCCGGGGCGATCAGCCGCGCCAGCCTGCTCCACAAGCGCAGTGATTCGCAGTGGATCAGGGAGTAGGGATGTCCCTGGCCGAGTACAAGAGCTACTGGCATCGCCTGCGGGCGATGAGCCCCGCCGAGGCGGCGGCCCGTCTGCGCGGCAACCTTGCTGGGCGCTGGTCGCGCCGTCTGGATCAACGCCCGGCGCCGCCCCTGGCCGCCTTGCTCGCCCACCCGCCCCTCGCTCCTGAGGCGCTGCTCGCCTCCGCCCGCGCGCGGCGCCTCCTCTCCTTCGAGCTGGAGCTGCCGCCCCGCCCCGGGGTGTGGTTCGCTGCGCGCTGGCCTGAGGCTCATGCCGCCCTGCTCGACAGCGCCGCCAGAGCGGCCGGCCGCCGCTTCACCCTCTTCGCTGCGGAACTCTCCTTCACCGGGCCGATCGACTGGCATTACGATCCCGTTGCCCAACGCTCCATGCCCCTCAGCCACTGGACGGCCATCCCCTACTGGCGCCCCGGTTACTGCCCCGGGGTCAAGGAGATCTGGGAACTCAACCGCTGCCAGCACTTCGTCACCCTCGGCCAGGTCTGGCGGCTGGCAGGGGAGGAGGAGTACGCCCGCGCCCTCCTCGAGCAGTGGCAGGGCTGGCTCGACGGCAATCCGGCCGGAAGGGGCATCAACTGGACCAGCATGCTTGAACTCGGCCTGCGGCTGATCTCGTGGAGCTGGGCGCTGGCCCTGGTTAAAAATTCGCCCCTCCTCAGCGCCGAATTCTACGCCCGCCTGCTCGTTTCGGTCCACCAGCAGGCCGCTCATATCTCCGGCCACCTCTCGCGCGGATCTTCTGCCAACAACCACCTCCTCGGCGAGGCGCTCGGGCTTGTCTACGCCGGCACCTGCTTTCCGGAGTTGAAGGGGGCTGCGGCCTGGCGGAAGCAGGGCTTCCACCTCTTCTGGAGCGAGCTGGTGCGCCAGGTGCATCCCGACGGGGTGATCAAGGAACAGAGCACCGGTTATATGCGTTATCTATATGATTATGGAACGCTTGCGATAACAGCTGCTGCAGCAGCCGGAGAAGGCGTTCCCCCGGCCGTGCTGCAGCGGATGGCGGGGATGGCTGAATTCACCGCCGCCCTCATCGATGAGGCGGGGCGTCTGCCGCAGATCGGGGACGGGGATGACGGCCAGGCCCTGCTCCTCGATCCCGCTGCCGGTCATGCTGCTCCCTCACCCTGGCGCGATCTGCTCGGTTCGGCCGCCCTGCAGTTCGGGCGTGCTGATTTCAAGGCCCTTTCCGCCGGCTTTTCGCCCACCCTCTTCTGGCTGCATGGCGCGGCGGCTGAAGGCGCTTTCGCCCGCATTCCGGCCACTGCCGGCGCCCCGCCGTCCCTGCGCCTCTTTCCTGAGGGAGGCTATGCGGTGCTGCGCAGTGAAGCGGAGAGCGGCCGCCAGATTGGCCTGCTCGATGCCGGTCCGCTCGGCCTGGATGCCATGGCGGCGCACGGCCACGCCGATGCCCTGAGCTTTTGGCTCACCGCCGGCGGCGAGCCCCTGCTCATCGACAGCGGCACCTATCAATATCGCGGCGAGGAGAGCTGGCGCCGCTACTTTCGCTCCACCGCCGCGCACAACACCGTGCGGGTGGCGGGCCGCGATCAATCGCAGATCCTCGGCCCCTTTCAGTGGGGCCGGCGGGCGCAGGCCCGCCTGCTGGCGTCCAGCGCGGCGGAGGCCAGCCTCGCCATCGCCGGTGAACACGACGGCTACCGGAGTCTCGGCGTCATCCACCGCCGCCGGGTGAGCTTGGAGGAGGGACTCTGGGTGGTCGAGGATGAGCTGCTGGGCAGGGGAAGGGCGGCAGTGGAGCTCTGTTGGCATCTGGCCCCCTGCCGCTGGACGATGCCGGCGCCGGACCGCCTCGAGGCTGTGTTCGAGGGCTGTCAGGTCAGCATCCGCCTTTCGGGGCCGGCCTCCCTGCGGCTGCAGGTGGTCGAGGGTGCTCTCGAGCCCATTCAGGGGTGGTTTTCGCCCCATTTTGCGGTCAAGAAAGCCAATCCTGTGCTCTGTATCAATACAGATGAAGCCCTGCCTGTGCATATTAAGAGTGAAATCCGGATTGGGCCCGCTTGCGAGCGCTCAATCCCGGCGGGAGATGAGCGCTTATGAATGAAAAGCTGGGGAATTGGATCGGCGCATGCCTGTCCGGATCGGCCGTTGCACTGGCCTATCTCAACCTCGAAGAATATTTCATGCTGCCCGGCAGCCCGGCCCTCTGGGTCGCCGCTGTGGGCGGCGCTGCCGGCCTGGCGGGCGCGCTGCTGATGCGCCGCCTCGACGGGCGGCCGCGGGGCGGGGTGGTGACGGCCCGGCCGGCCGCACCGGCTGATGCGGAGTCGCCCTGGCAGGTGGACCGCCTTTTTCTCTTCAATACCCTGCACAACGCCGCTGCCCTCACCGTCGCCGATTCCGAGAGGGCGCGCATGGTGATCGAAAAACTGGCCCAGTATATCCGCCTCGCCCATGAACTGGACCAGCAGCCGACTACCCTGCTCAACCTCGAGATGCGCTGCGCGGCGATGTTCCTCTCCATCGAACGCGCCCGCTTCGGGGAGCGGCTCCAGCTCACCGACGAGGTGGCGCCGGAATGCCTCGAACAGCGGGTACCGAGCCTGCTCCTGCAGCCCCTGGCCGCCTATGCCGTCCGCACCGGGGTGGAGCGGACCGACACCGCGGTCACCGTCAGCCTCAGGGCCCGGCTGGAGGGAAGCGCCCTGCTGCTCGAACTGCGCCATGACGGCCCGGGGGGCGGCAACCCCTTTGCAGAAGAGCCCTTTCCGGAGGATCCCGGCCTGCGCGCCCTGGCGGAGCGTCTGCGCGAACTTTACGGCACGGAGGCCTCCTTCGAAATCGAACCCCTCGAACCGCAGGGGGAGTCGCTGCGCATCCTGCTGCCCATCGACGGCAGCCCCGGCGGGGACCCCGTCGGGCCAGAAAATTAATTCCGCATCTGCGTTCCGGAGTGCGTATTAAGCAGTATGGAGCATCCATAGATCCGGCAGCTCATGAACGCACCCCGGCCTTAACAACAAGTTGGAAAATAATGAAAAAGATCCATCTCATCGTCCTTCTCAGCCTCACCCTGTGTGCGCAGGCATTGCCCCTGGCGGGGCAGCCGGCCGGCCTCAGGCTGGGCTTTGTACCCCTCGCCAATCCCGCCGCCGATCCGGCGGCGGTCGACAAGTTCCATCAGACCATGAACAACGCCCTCGCCTGGCTGCCCGTGCAGCCGGGCGTGACCCTGGTCGCCCCGGAGGCCATTCTCGAACACCTCGAGGAACCGCTCACTCCCGACTTTCCCGACTATTTTGAACCCCTCAGCCTCGCCCGCGCCAATCTCGACCTCGGCATGGATGGCGTGCTCTTTTGCCGGCTCGAAAAGCGTATGGGCCGTACGGTCATCGCCGCCCGCCTCCTCGAATTTCCCTCGGGCGTGGCAGCGGCCGCAAACGAGTTGGGCCTGCCGGCGGATTCCCTGCCGGAGGTAGCGGCTCTCCTTGCTCCACTACTCGAGCGCTTCGCTGCCGGCGATTCCCTCACCGGCCATGCCTTCCGGCCGGATGAACAGGGGGTGGTGCTGCTGACCGGCGACCTGGAGAGCGAGGAGTATCTGGAAGCCTGCCGCGGCTTTTTCACCGCCCTGCACATGGACGAAAGCCGGCGGCCGCTGCGGGTCAAGATCCTGCCGCGCGATCGGGTCAGCCCCGCCGGCGCGGAGGTCTGCGGTTTTTCCCGGGATCTCATCGCCTCCACCAATGCCACCTGGCTCTTCGACCTGCCGCCCGCGGACAGGGGCGCCCGGGTGCGCTTGGCCCTGCCGCTCTACCCCCAGCCCCAGCGTCCCGTCACCGAATGGACCCTGCCGGTTTATCCCCAGATCGACGAGCTCGCCTGCGTCGAGCTGGCCGCCGACACCCTGGCCTCGCGGATGATCAACGCCGCACTGCTCGAGGCCCCTGCCCGTCCCCTCGCCGCCGCGCCCGAGGCCCTCTGGCGGCAGAATCCGGTGCTCGCCTTCCGGGCTGCCTGGCGCGCCCATCAGGGGCTCGCCAGCGCCAATGGCCCGGGCAAAGCCGCCCTCCAGGCCGACTGCACAACCCTTTATCGTCTGGCCGGCGCGGAAGCCGGACAAAAACCCCTGCAGGCCTGGTCGCTCCTCCATCTCGGTGCGCTGCTCAACCAGAGCCAGCGCAGCAGCGAGGCGATTGAACCCCTGCTTGAGGCCGAGACCCTCTTCGGCCCGATGGCCAATCCGGCGGGATTGATCCTCAGCCGGCGCGAACTGGCCGCCTCCTACACCGAGCGCACGGAATGGCCGATGGCCAGGCAGACCCTCAACCGTCTGCTCAACATCCCCCCGGACAGCCTCACCCAGGCCTTCACCCTGGAAAGGATCGCCCAGCTCTACGAGAAGGAGGGACGTACCGCCGAGGCGGTGCAGGCCTACCATCGCACCGCCTGGATGAATCTTGCCATCGGCCGCCCCTATGAGTCGGCCATGGTCTATCAGCGCCTCGGCCAGCTCATGCGCGAGAGCGGCGACCTCGAGCGCTCGGTGGCCTATCTCGACACCTTTCTCACCCAGGCCGGCGCCATGGCCAGCGAGCCCGCCCTCGCCCGCGCCCATTTCCAGATGGGGCTGACCCGCCTCGCCCGCGCCGAGCGCGAGACCGCCCTCAACCATTTTCTCAAGGCCGGCGACTATCTGGAGATGCTCGGCGACCACAGCGGCATGGCCCGCGCCGACCTCAATATCGGCGCCATCTACTGGCAGCTCGGCGATACCCTCAAGGCCCGCCAGCGCTATTTCGCGGTCATCAACCAGGCCGCCTCGAGCGGGGATTCGGTCATGGTCCTGATGAGCGCGGTCAACCTCGCCGATATTCACCTCACCCAGAAGAATTATGAGCAGGCGCAGGCCTTTTTCGACCGCGCCCTCGCCATTGCCCAGCAGGCCAGGAATTCCCGGGAACAGGCCAAGATCACCTATGCCAAGGGGCTCGCCTATCTCAAGGAGGGGCGGCTGCGGACCGGCTATGCCCGCATCAAGGAGGCGATGGCCCTCGGCGGCGGCTCGGTCAACGGCGACCCCCAGAAGGAGCAGGCCTTTCTCGACAAGCTCTCCCTGCTCATCGGCGACATTGAAAACCTGCGCGGCGCTGCGCCGCCGCGGCCGTAGCGGGCCTCGCCGCCGCATGGCCGGCCGCAGCCGCCTCCCCGCCTCCACCCGCGCCCTCGCCGCGCGCATGGACAAGGCCGTCCGCGAGTACCGCATGCTGCGGGCCGGCGACCGCCTCCTCGTCGCCGTCTCCGGCGGGGCCGACTCCATGTCCCTTCTTCACCTCCTCAGCCGCCGTTTGCCTGTCTACGCCCCGGGCGCCCGCCTGCGCGCCGTCTATGTCGACATGGGTTTCGGAGAGG
>Ga0302250_1000637_pt1 | contig 31969 bp, 30 predicted proteins | sample AAG_RA_Asp_MG_FD_193536 | JGI IMG/M metagenome (GOLD analysis project Ga0302250, IMG submission 193536) | Enriched activated sludge microbial communities from anaerobic digester in WTTP, New Holstein, Wisconsin, United States - AAG_RA_Asp | ecosystem: Engineered > Bioreactor > Anaerobic >... | reverse complement strand
ACCGGGTGCTCCACGAGGATTGGAACCCTGGTATCGTCGAACCACCGAAGACGGTGATGATCCGTTTTCAAATAGGAGAGATGCTGCCAACGCTCGCGATAGTATTCCAGCGCCTTCTCCGGCAACTGGTGGAAGTAGAACTTGCGGCCCCGAAGTCTCTTCCCCAGGAACTCCGTCGTGTGGAACTCCCTTAGGGGACTCCTCACGATGCGCACCCGCGCCCGGTCCGGCGTGAAGTACCACCAGGAGTTTGCTCGGGGATTGGGATGCCCGAAGGCGGAGTTCCCCAGCACGTCCAGCGCCAAGGGATGGGGAGAGCCCCGGTTCGGGTCCGTGAGGTCCGTTTCCCGGAAACAACAGTCCGAGAACTCGATTCGAGCCCTCCATCCCTGCGCGCCTTCTCGCTTCCCAAGCCCCACGGGGCTGGAGGGCGCTCCGAACAGGTACGACGCCAAGTCCATGGGCTCGACTTCGAGCCCCGGGGAAAAGGCATCCGGAAGGCAATTCCGGACTTCGAAACGAAGACCATAGGAAAACACAGTTGTCTTTTCACAAGGTCCGACATCCCGGTCGTGCCATGTACCGTCCCGACCGATCCAGAAGCCCACGTGGCGATTTTTCCCTTTCCTGTTCTCTCGATCCGTCGGATCGGAATGCTTCCGATAGGCTGGTCGGAAGGCCCCCAGGACGCCATTGGTCCACGCCTCCAGGAAGGCGCGGATCGCCCCCTTCAGTCCGCTGGCGGGCAAGGCGGGCGTCGTTCTCTGACGGTAGAACTTCCGGAATTCGATGCAGGTCAAGGTTTCCGTGCGATTCTGCTCACCGCCGCGACTTCGAGTGACCGTCTCTGTTCGGGTCGTCACCTCGCCGCCCACGTGCAGCGGGGTCAGGGTCTTCAGTTTGACCTGGATGGACCCGGAAAGCAGTCTGCCCCCTCCTTCCCGGGACCATTCCTCCGCCGTTTTCCGCGTGGGACCTCCCTCGACGAACGGGACGAAGTCGAAGGGGTTCATCGGGTGTTCCGGCGGATTCCTCGAACGCTGGTCGCGGCCATCGCCTGTGGCCGTTTTTCTGATGGTGGCAACCCCGGAATAGTCCAGGCTGCCGTCCGGTCTTCTTCTCGGGGTTCCGCATCGCTCGTCTGCCATGATGCACCTCGCTCCTCACGAGCCCTTCCCGGAGGTCATCGCCTCCAGCGCACGCTTCAACTCCTCCATCGCCCACCTCTTGCGACCCGGGGTCATTTCGAGTTGGACCGACCTGCCGTGGAACGGCCGCTCGATCGCGATGTCCGGCCTATCCCTCATCCCCTGTTCGATCCCCAGGAAGTCCTTCTCATCGGCCCACCAGAGCCCGGCAGTCGTGTTCCCGCCGGAGTGCATCGCTGCGGCGATCGCGCCGTGGCCGGGAAGGCTGGGCCCGGCGAACGCCGCTTCCGGCACCGCCCGGTGGTACCGCAGCCGCAGGGCAGGGTTCGGATACTCCACCGACACCTTCCCGAAGCCGATGCTCCCCTTGGATCCGATGGAGAGGCGTCCCCGGTCCAGCGCCTCCAGGCAATGCAGCACGGCGCCGACGACCCACCAGGAAAAGTTCCGGATCTCGATGCTGCCGGTGAAGGTGGTTCCGGCCTCCAAGGGAGCCATGGTTCGCAGCCCGCTGGTCGAGGCCTGGGTGACGCGATCCAGCTGGTTCTGGGTCACGAACCGCAGGATGCCCCCCAGGGATGTTTCCTGCGGTCGAACCGGCGACCCGGAATAGGTGGAATCGGATCCTGCAGGCGAAGGATTCGCGATCGCGTCGCGGAATACCAGGTGACCCCGGCGTGCCGTGGTTCCGAAGACCTGTCGCACCGCGAACGGTCCGGAATCATTCCCGTTATCCACCGATGCCGGCTCCTCGGGGGGAGATGTCTGGTCCTCCTCCGGACCGGTGTTCCGATCCGCCCTTCCGGACGCTTCCAGTGCCTGCTGGATGGTCCGGGCAAGGTAGTGACGGAAGACTCCGCGAAGAGAAGAACCGGGGATGTAGAACGAATGAGGTCCATCGGAACGGTCGAACCGATGCAACGAAACGGTGATGAGTTGTTCGCTGTTCGCACCCGAATCGACCCATCGGACTCCATCGTAGTCCGACGCGCTGCGGGCCTTCCCCCCTTCGTGACCTCCCCCTCCACGGGCGAGGGCTCGAGGGGCCCCACCGATGAGCAGGGGCGTGACGGCCTTCAGGGTGAAATCCAGCCGGCAGTTCGCCAGTTCCATCTCATGCATGGCCGGCCTCCCCTCCGGACTTGCCCTCCGGACCTGCCCCCTCTGCCGCAGGCCCGGAGGACACGAGTTCCTTCAAGCGTGTCGAGAGATCCTTCAGACACCGGTCCCGAAACGCTTTCGCGTCGGTGGATCCCGTCGCCCCGGCCGGCGACGCCTGCGAAGGCACGCACCAGCGCATCCAGGCCGCAAGCATGGCCTTCCCGTCCAACGGGCCCTCCTGGGACCCGAAACTGCGCACCGAGGAGATGTTCCACTCCACGCGACCGTAGTCGGTCCCCTCGTGGCCCCCCAGTCGCAGCGGGAAATCAGGGTCGCTCAACGCCTCCAGGGCGGCTAGGACCATGCCGATCTCCCATTCATGCACGTTGCGAAACTGCAGGGACACCTGGAATTGCCTTCCGGGCTTCACGGCCTCCACCGCGAAGAGATGCCCCTTCCGGGCGGCACCCGTGACGGGATCGATGGAGACCCCCGGCATCCGGACCAGCGGGTCGTCGTTCTGCCCGACCTCGAGAACGGCATTCTCGAAGTCGACGCGCGAGTGGAACCGGCCGTGGCCGAAGAGGCCCGCCACCAGGTCCAGGTGTTCCAGGTAGTACGCGGTCATCCGCGTCTCGATGGCCTCGTGGCGTTCGGCCTCGGTCTTCAGGGACGAATCCTTGTTCACCTCTCCCAGGATTCCCTTCCGGACCTCCTCGAGCCTCGCGGGGGTCAATCCCTTCTGGAAGTCGAACTCGCCGCAAGAGAAACTGGCCACGTCGTAGGAACCGGGCGAATTGAAGGGCGCGAGGTTCGCTTCCAGCCAGCCGCGGAGGGCTCCCCGCAGGCTGGAACCCGGAATCATCGGGCGGCCCTGATGATCCTTCATCACCAGGAGAAGCGGCAGTTCCTCTCCCTCCTTTCCCTGCGTCTTCTGTACCTCCCCGCTGCCGACATGGAGGGGGGTCTTCGTGGTCAGCGTCCCCTCGATGCGGTAGCAGTTGATGATCCTCGGTCCGGGAAGGAACCGCTCCTGTTTCAGTTTCAATTTCCGAGAATTCTCCTCCTTCATGACACTCCCTCCATGTCGAATCCGTGCACCGGATGGAACAGGACGACCTCCCCGTACCCGTTCGACGCCCGGTAGGGACAGAAGCAGCCCCATCGCTGTTCAACCCGATCCAGGTGCCCGGGAATCTCGGCCCCCCGATCCTCCAGGCGCCTGAGCAGTTCCTGCAGGACTGTTTCTTCCAGGCCCTCGAAACGCAGCAGGAAGACGCTGCCTGCGCGGGTCAGCAGGATCGGCGGCCCCTGATTCGGTCCGGACGCGGTCACCGCGCCCCGGAGGCGGTGGCCGACATAGACGCCATCGACATGCAGGATCCCGTCCATCGCGTCGGTCCCGGGAACGGACAACCGGTGAAGCACGGAACACCAGGCCTGGCGATAGCGGTCTTGCAGAGGGCTGCCGACCGGAATCCCCAGGTCCGGCGGCAACAGCAGGGCCTCGGTGGCCAGCATGACCGGTACGATGTTTCCCGGGCCCGCTGGAACCGGGGACGGATCGAGTTCGTCCACCGCCTCGACCTTGACCTCGCCGAACCCGCGCCGCCACCCCTTCCCGAGGGCCGTCACCCGGGTCAGCAACTGGCGAACGGTAACCTTCAGGGACTCAGGGCAACGCACCTCGAAGAGGTAGCGCTGCGGTTCCCAGGATTCCCCGCCATCGGAGGCGAGGATCCTGCGGCTTTCCGCGACGGCGCGGTAACTGAAGAGCATGGACTCGGCCGACCCCTGGCGAAGGGGATCGATGGCTGTGCGGCTGATCAGGACGTGGTCGGGACGGAAGGTGGCCCCCTTGCCGCCGGGGGCCCAACCGGACAGGCATTCCACGTCCGTGGCGAACTGGCGTCTGGATTCCCCGGAGTGAGTCTGGAAGGACGCCCCCTTCCGGGCCGCGTCCTCCCGCAGCACGTCTCCGGGCGGTTTGGCACCCGGGTCGTCTTCCGGCCATCGCCAGTTCTTCCAGGCATAGGTCGTGAAGGGGTAGGGCCATGGTCGGTCGGCCTGGTCCGCGTCGGCGACCGGGAAGCCGAAGCGCACCTGGATGGCATCGAACCCGGGATCGCCCACCCAGCCGTTGTCCGCAGACCTCCCCTGGTCGGCCAGCCACAAGTCCGCCAGGGCACGCTTCAGCACGCTTCCGGGAATGTCGTCCCGGGTCTCGAAGAGGTTGTCGGAGGGGTTGTAGTCGCCGACCACGAGCGGGGAGCACAGGCGCACCCGCACCCGGAACCTCGTCATGGCATCGAAGGATCCCTGCGTGGCCGCTGTCCGCGAATGTCCCGACCCGGGGCCTTCGGCAAGTTTCCCCAGCCAATCCAGCCCGGAGGCCAGGCGATCCACGTCCAGGACGGACCTGTTCTCGCCCGGTTCCCCGGTGCCGGACCGCAGGCTGACTTCCCGGATCCGTCCCATCCCGATGGAGCGCTGCGATCCCAGGCTCCCGAAGGCCCTCAGGTCGTGCAGGCAGGCCAGCAGGAGCACTTCCAGGTAACCCCGGTCGCCGGCCGGCAGGTCGGCCTCGACGGTCCCTTCCCACGTTTCGGTCATGCCGTGGGCGCCGGCATCCAGGAAGGCCAGAGCCTGGTCCTGGGCGGTCCTCCGGGTGCGATCCATCCCGATGCGGTGCAGCAGGGGCAGCTTGGCCGGCGTCGTCCCGGCCTCGACCCTGCGGAACCTGGAGAAGCGCAGCCGGGAAGGCAAACCGGGGGAACCGGTGCTCCGGGGACCGGAAGCCGCCCGTCCGAAGAGTTTGCCCGCCTGGTCATCCCCCAGAGACCAGGCGGCTCGTTCCCGGAAGGCAAGTTCCTGCCCGGGATCGTCCCTTCCGGCACCTTGAGCCGTCTCGACGGATGGCGGATGGGCCAGGAGCCACAGGCGCACCAGGGCTTCCCGGAGCCTGCCGGCGACGTGGCTGCCGGGGATCACCGGCTTGCCGCAGGCATCCCTGGCGCGGCTGACGTCCACCCCGAGGGCGGCCGCCCCCTCCCCCGCGGTCAGGAAGGGCCCTTGCGTGGTGATCCGGATTGTGAAACGCAGGCTCATGGCGTGCCCCCCGTCTTCTCCACCGGCACCCAGTCGTACAGTTCATGGAAGTCCAGGAAGCCCGAGGACTTGTCCTCTTCAGAAGGAAAGAGCGATCGCAGGTAGTCCTCGAGCATCCTGTCCGGTTTCCGGGCCAGAGGCGCCAGGTAGCCCTCGATGGCCAGCGGCTCCTTCCGGGCCAGCGCCAAGGCGATCCGATGGCGCTGGGAGACCGGAAGGTCCGCCCGGCTGGCCGCGGCGATGTTCGTCGTCAATGCCCGGAACTGATCCAGGTTCAGGGGACGACGAGTCAGGTCACGCAGGTGCCGCGACCGGTAGTCCGTCACGGTATCGGCCGTCGTGACATGCGACTCGAAGACCATGAAGTCGACGAGCGCATCCGGCCGGCCGCTTCGACGGGCCTCCTTGACGTTCGAAATGAGCTGGTGGGCCGAGTCCCGGACCAGCCGGATGGGCGTGTCGGCGTGGCCGATGACCAGCCCGATGGAGCAGGAAAGACTCCGGATTCCCTCAAGGGTCTTCAAGGCCGCGTATTCCGCCCGATCCAGCAACTCCCCTGCCTGTACCGGCAGGCCCTCCATCAGCGATGTCGCGACCGCGCTCCCCCGATCTCCCCGGACGATCATGTCTCCTTCGTCCCCCGCGAAGAACAGGATCTGGACGGGCTGGGCATAGTCCCTCCTGGGGGTCCGCGTGTTCTCTTCGATGTCCGTGATTTCCGGACGAAGGGCATGGGCGAAGGTCCGGATCTGCACCTCGTAAAGGAAGGAGGACAGACACCTCATCTGCGCCAGTGACCGGGCCTGCTCCCTGAGGCGGGTGGATCCGTTGCCGTCGATGGCCAGGTAGGCAATGTACCCCGGCCAGGGTCTTGTGTCCGAGGCAAGCGCGGATAAATCCTGGAGATACGGATGATCGCGACCGTCCAGATCCACGCCGGCCGACTTCGCCACTTCCCGAATCAGGGTCCATCGGCCCGCCTTCCCGGCATCCGCCCGAACCTTCGTACGCCGGGAAACCCGCTTGGTCACCGTCCCGATTCCACCCTCGTATCGAGGATCCGTTTCGACCTCGGCCAGGCGCAACCGGTCCAGTTCGTCGCGAGAAGTGTCCTGGAAGGCAGCGGTCAGGCTTCCCGCCGCGACGTTCAGAGAGGAGAGTCTCTGTCGAAGGATCCGCTCCTCGCACTGCCAGATCGCGGCGTGCAGGTCTTTCTCCCGGAAGTCCTTCAGGCGCACGAATCCGAAAGCGCTGGCTGCGAAGACCTGCGATGCGCATTCGCGGACCAATGCCTCGCCGAATCCGGCGACCGCTTCGGGAGCACCTTGGACCACGGCCAGGTACTGATCCCCGTTCCCGTAGACGGGATGGACCCCTAGCTTGCCGGAGAAGTTCCCCGCGATGCGCCGGGTGCCGTTCCTGGCGAAATCCGCCAGCAACTCGCTCGCCCCCCGGATGCAGGACAGGTCCGGGACGTCCCAGATGAAGTCGTAGAGGTCCGTGGCCTCCCACTTCAGCAGGTACAGGTCATCTGGCGGGGGCTCGCTCCGGTCGAAGTCCCAGAGAAAGCCCTTCTCATCACTGGTCATGTGACGGCTCCTCCGAAGCAGCCTTGTCCCGGCGGCGAATCCACCGCTGCGAGAACCAAGAGACCCCCATCCCGGTCAGCACGGCCAGGAAGACCTGCCGGAGCAAGGCCGGATCGGGTGACAGGAGATCGTGCGAGTCCATGCTGAAGAACTGGGACACCAGCGCCGCGGCAGCCAGACCGATTCCCCAGGTGGCCAGAACATTCACCCGTTGCGTCAACTTCGCGTCCTGCCGGGCTTCCTCCCGCTGCATCCGGAGGAGTTCCGCCTGTTGCTGCGCCAGACGAGTCTGCAACTCGGTCACGGCCTGCTGGTGCTGCATGGCCGCGAATTCGTGGGTCGCACGGATCTCCGATTCGACCTCCCGGAACAGGGCGTCCACGTCCATCTGCTGCCGCAACACCGCGTACATCTCGATGCCCTGCTGCTGGGTGCTCAGCAGCGGGAACTGGAACAGGTTCGTGAAGGAGGCGAAGTCGTCACGGAGTTCCTGGAACCGCTCCCGCCACTCGGCCGGCGAGAGCGTCCGGTCCCGGTGACGGGCCGTCAGGCGTCCGATCCGCCCGCTGAACCGGAACAGGCTGGTGCGTACCTGGAGCATCATCAGCAGCATGTCCAGGTACATCGTCTCGAAGTGCCAGAGGGGAACGTCCCAGTCGTCGGTCGTCATCAGGGCCGCGCTGTAGTTGTTGAACCCGTACAGGGTGCCGCCCGAGGCCCAGCGGGTGTAGGTCCGATCCCGGAGCCACCGGTAGCGGCAGGGGTTCAGCCAGGTCTCCGAGCGGTCGACGTCCAGCAGGTTGAACCACTCCATGAGGAACCCGTCCCGGGGGCCGGGATTCGCCATGCTGGGATGCCAGTCTTCCGTGAAGTCGGGAACGGACCGGCCCGACCCTTCCAGCACCGCGCAGGTCCACACAAAGCAACGGTTGTCCGGGTACACGTCCCAGGTGCCCTCGTCGAGGCCCCGGCAACGACGCCAGCGGGCCAGGGCTCCTGGAACGTCCGTCCGTCCAGGCAATGGCTCCTCCCGGAACAGAACGAAGTCCCGCCCGTCCTGCAGCCTCAACGGGCACCGCAACAGGTCCTCCCAGGGAAGCCCGTACTGCTCCAGGACGCTCCCGTGTCGCCGGACAAGCCAAGGCAGGACCTCGGCGCGATTGAAATGGACCTTGGGATGGGCCCAGAAGGGCATGCGGTGGTAGCGCAGCGCCTCGTTCAGCCACAGCAGGTGTTTCAGGGCCGCCCCTTCCGGGAAGAGCGCCTTCAGAAGCAGCACGCCGTTGTGCATGCTCGATGGAGGAAGCGTTCCCCGCGCCTCGGGCAGTTCGAACTCGAAAAGGACCAGCCGGACCCACTCCACTCGCAGGGCGACCGACGCTTGGTCCGGAAGGACCAGCCGGAACTCGCGGTCCAGCAGACGCTCCCCGGCATCGGTACCACCGGACTCCTCCAACCGGAACCACCGGGCACGCTGGAAGAGGATCAGGTTCGTTTCGGGAATAAGATACTGGTTGCGCCAGACAGGCGAACGCTCGTGGAGGTAATCTTCCGAAAAGCGCCTTCCCGGGGCTGCTTCCTCCTCGATTCCCTTCAGGCGGGAATGGCGGGTCTCCCAGGCATTCAGGTCCACCGTCTGGTCGTCCAGGCCCTGCTCCCTCCAGAGGGTCCCGGGAGCGGTCAGGGACTGGACGGCTTCCGGCCTGTACGCGAAGGGCAGCGCGAAGATCGTGTAGGACTCGTTGTGGATGCGGTCCTCGAACATCCGGTCTCACTCCTCCTTGATGCGGTAGCGGCCGCATCCCATCGAGGTGGACCGGCCGGCCAGGAGTCGCTGGCCCAGCGCCAGGGACAACCCCAGGGCGGGATCGACCCCGGAAAGGATCACCCTCCCCGTCAACCCGTCCAGGCGCTGGGGCTGATCCTGGGCCGCCGAGTACCGCTCGTGCTCCCGCCACGTCGTGCGGTCCGACTCGACCCGGATCCGGTCCGCCAGGGGCAGCAACGCCTCGAACCGGGCCCCTGGCGAGGGAGGGCCGTCGTCGCCCCCGTAGAGCCGGTCCAGGCGGTCCAGCCGTTCCACAAGGCGGCGCAGGAAGACGGCCGCATCGAAGCGCCGCAAGGGACGGCCCCGGTCCAGCAGGCGCAGCGGAGTCAGGAAGTCCAGCCGCACCCGGCCGCCGGACGGGAGTGACGGCTCCAGGGTCGCCTCGGACTCGGCGCGGCCGGACCATTCCTCGGTCTCGAAGGGCGGATTCCCCCCCAGCAGCGCCGAGCGGCGACGGGTCGCCTCCAGCACCGCCAGCACCAGGTGCGGGTACAGGCGCCGGGGCCATCCGACGACCGCGGCCTCCAGCACGACGTCCACGCCGCCCCGGGTGGGAAGAACATCCAGCCGGAAGATCGTCGGGGGGGTGGAGTCATGCCCCCTCGAAGACCCGTCGGCAATCCCTTCGAAGAGCGCCGCGTAGGGACAGGACGCGGGCAGGCGGCAGGGCTCCTTGCTCCCCTCGCCGTAGCCGCAGGGCGGCTCGGCCACGCAGGCAATGGCCTTCAGTGCCCGGCCGACGCGCCCCCGGAGCAGGACCAGCCCCTGGAGGCCGTCCAGGGTGGGCGCCCAGCCCCGGAAGACAAGTGTGCGCCAGTGCAGGGACACGTTCCACTCCTTCCGTGTTCTCGACGCCCATGAACGTCAGGTTCCGGGAGGGCATTGTTCGTCGTGGCCGGAAACTTTGTCAACACCGGATTCCGTGATGGATGTCTGGATCGTCTCGCAGGAAAGGCCGCCTTCCGAAAACACGGCGACCGCCGAATGCAACCGGTGGTTCATTCGGAAGGCACTGCCGGGGACGTCACTGGCAGGTGACCCGGACGCTGACCCGGGCGCCCCAGACCACCTCGTCGTAGACCAGGTAGTAGGGACGGCCGGCCTCGGCGGTGAAGGTCACCTCCGCCCACCAGCCCCAGTCCCGGCCGATGCAGGTCACCGGATTGCAGGCGCCCGACAGGACGTAGGCCTCCACGTCGTCCTCCAGGTACGGATCCTCGACCCGGAAGGTCACCTGCCGCGTGGTGTCGCTGACGAAGCGCCAGACGGTGTCGTCGCCCGACATCGAGGACCCGCAGGCCCTGCCCGTCGCCTCGTTGCCGACGGCCATGTGGGACGTCAGCCGGAACCCGCAGGTCACCGTCGCGTCCACCTTCGCGCAGGTGTCCGGGGTGCAGGGAGGCAGCCAGGAGCAGTCGGAGTCCCCACAGTCGGTCGTGCCATCCAGGTCGTCGTCCCACCCGTCCCCGCAGAGGGTCTCCCGGTCCGGGCAGACCCCGCAGTCGGCGACGCAGGTGGCGCAGGTCTCCCGGGGGCGGGCGCAGTCGGCGTCCCCGCACCGGGGCCCGGGCTGGCACGATCCTCCGGCGCAGACGTCCCCCAGGGTCGCCGGGTCCCCGTCCTCGCAGGGAAGCGTATTGGGGACATGGCGGCAGGAGAATTCCACGCAGGAATCGTCGGTGCAGGGATTCCCGTCATCGCACATCGAGGCGTCCACACACTCGCACACGAGGGCCCCCGGAATGCACAGGCCCTCCCGGCAGAGATCGGGGTCGGTGCAGGGATCCCCGTCGGAACAGGGCGCCCCGTCGTCCAGGGGCATCCACCGGAGGGGGTCCACGTCCGGCCGGCAGACCATGCAGGGGGACGACGGGGCCGTCTCCCCGGCGGCCACGCAGCGCCCCTCGACCAGGCACCATGCAGGATCGAGAGACTGGACGCAGGACCCCTCCAGGCACCGGTCCACGGTGCAGGCCAGGCCGTCGTCGCAGCGGGCGTCGCCATCGCAGTCGCAGATCCGCAGGCCCGGCACGCAGACCCCGTCCGCGCACCGGTCCCCTTCCGTGCAGCCGTCCTCGTCGTCGCAAAGGGCCTCGCCGGGCCGATGGGCGCAGGACCCCCGGTCGCACACCGTGTCGGTGCAGGGATTCCCGTCTCCGGGACACTCGTCGTCCCGCCGGCACTCGCAGGTGGCCACGCCCCCCTTGCAGATTCCCCGCTGGCAGGTTTCCCCGGTGGTGCAGAAGTCCCCGTCCTCGCAGGGCTCCCCCTCCCGGATCCCGGAATCCAGCATGCACCGGTGCAGGTCCGGAACGCAGCGGTTCGGTCGGCAGGGCTCGCCGTAGGCCGGGTCGCAGTCCCCGTCGGACTGGCAGCGGCAGGCGGTGGCCCCCGGGGCGCAGAGTCCCCCCAGGACCTCCGCTCCCCCGTCCCCTTCGTCGCCGATCCCGGGGTCCGGGATCCCGGGGTCGGCGGGAAGGTCCTCGCCCGCCGGGTCCGGCATCGGGTCGCCCGGCCCCGGGTCGGCCGGCCCGTCCTCGAAGACCTCCCCGATCCCCGTCTCTCCCGGGTCGTCGAAGGTCCCCCCCGGGTCCCGATCCCCGACCTCCCGGCCCGGATCCACCGTCCCCAGGTCCGCCGGCGGAGCCCCCGGGTCGATCACCGGGAAGACCAGTTCGTAGGGCAGGTCGGGATCGGACCCGCCTCCCCCGCACCCCCCCAGCAACAGGACCAGTCCCGCCACCCGCCCGACTCGCGGCATGCCCTCCTCCCGGGGATTCCCCTGCTGCCGGATCCGGGGCCGTCGCCCCGCAAGGCCCGCCTGTTCCCTGGACCAGTCCCGGATTCTAGCATCGCTGCCCCGGCGGCCCCAGCCCTCCCGTCCCCGGGGATCGCGGCGTCCCGCTCCCCGGCCCCGGCGCCCGGATTGCGGCGCGACGTTGCGTTGATCCCGGAGCGCTTTCCTGCTACTTTCCGGGCGGCGTTCGACGGCCGGCATCCTGGCAGGAGGCGAAACCGTGGAGTCCCTCTTCGCGCCCTACGTGGCCCTGTTGCTGGGCATCCTGACCGCGGTGGGGCTCGCGGCGGTCATCCTGGTCCTGAACCGCCTGCTGGGCCCCCGCCGGTCCACCCCGGTGAAGAACGGCCCCTTCGAGTGCGGGTCCGTGCCAGTGGACACCCCCCGGAAGCGGGTGTCGGTCCGGTTCTATGCCGTGGCCATCTTCTTCCTGGTCTTCGACCTGGAGGTCGTGTTCCTGCTGCCCTGGTCGGTCCTCTACCGGGAACTGCTGGCCTCCCCGATCTTCGGCCCCATCGCCTTCGCGGAGATCGCGATCTTCCTCTGCGTGCTGGCCCTGGGTCTCTGGTACGTCTGGGGCAAGGGGGCCCTGGACTGGGCCTTCGACGCCGTCCCTGCGAAGCGGAGCGCCACCGATGACTGAGACCTTCGAGGAGATCCGGGATCGCATCGGAGACGCCCTGATCGAGTGCGGCTCCCCCCAGGGCACCCCCACCCTCGTGGTGGCCCGGGACGCCCTGGTGCCGGTGCTGACCTTCCTGCGGGAGGACCGGGGCTTCGACCTCCCCCTGGACGTCACGGCGGTGGACCTGCTGGCCCTGGCCGACGGCAGGCCCGAACACCACCGCCCGCCCCGCCACCCGATGTTCCACACCCGGAGCGTCCCGCCCCTGGGCCGGGTGGACGGACACCGCTTCGAGGTCGTGTACCACCTCCGCCGCATCGGCGACGGCGCCCTGGTGCGGGTCAAGGTGCCCGTCCCCGAGGACGACTGCCGGGTCCCCACGGCGACGGAGGTCTATCCGGGCCTCGAGTGGTTCGAGCGGGAGGTCTTCGACATGTTCGGGGTCCGCTTCGACGGACACCCGGACCTCCGGCGCATCCTGCTCTATCCCGAGTTCGTGGGGCACCCCCTCCGGAAGGACTATCCCCGGCGGGCCTACCAGCCCCGGGTGCCGATGCCCCGGCTCGAGGGCGACCCGGTCCCGGGGCAGCCGGGGCCGCTGCCGCTGGGCGATCCCGAGGAGTACCCGCCGCCCCCGACGGCCTCCGTGCCCCTGGACGACGGCCTGCGGTCCGAACCCCTGGTGATCAACATGGGCCCGTCCCACCCGGCGATGCACGGCACGGTCCGGATCCGCCTGGTGCTGGATGGCGAGACGGTCCGGGACGCCGACATCGACATCGGCTACCTGCACCGGGGCTTCGAGAAGATGTGCGAGGCGGGGACCTGGACCCAGGTGATCCCCTACACCGACCGCCTGAACTACGTCTCCCCGCTGATCAACAACGTGGGCTACGTCGCCGCGGTGGAGAAGCTGCTGGGCATCGAGATCACCCCGCGGTGCAAGTACGTCCGGGTCTTCGTGTCGGAGATCGCCCGCATCGCGGACCACCTGACCGCCATCGGCGCCCAGGCCCTGGAGATCGGGGCCTACACCCCCTTCCTCTGGGCGATGCAGGCCAGGGAGGAGATCTACTTCCTGATCGAGTTCATCACCGGGGCACGGGTCACCACCTCCTACACCCGGGTCGGAGGGCTGCGCTGGGACCTCCCGGAAGGGTGGCAGCAGCGGTGGCAGAAGGCCCGGAAGGTCCTGGACGCCCGGATGATCGACATCGACGCCCTGCTGACCCGCAACCGGATCTTCATCGACCGGATGCAGGACACCGGCGTGATCGCCCCCGGGGAGGCCCTCTCCCTGGGCTTCACGGGCCCCTGCCTCCGGGCGACGGGCATCGCCTACGACCTCCGGAAGGACCTCCCCTACCTGGTCTATGACCGCCTGGACTTCGAGGTCCCCGTGGGCACCCGGGGGGACAACCTGGACCGCTACCTGGTCCGGATGGAGGAGATCCGCCAGTCGGAATCCCTGGTGGAGCAGGTGATCCGGGACATCCCCGAGGGGCCGGTCAACGTCGAGGACTGGCGGGTCGTGCTGCCCCCCAAGGACCAGGTCTACAACACCATCGAGGGGATGATCGCCCACTTCGAAATCGTGATGGACGGCATCCAGGTCCCCCGGGGCGAGGCCTACGCCGCCGTCGAGGGGGGCAACGGCGAGGTGGGCTTCTACATCGTCAGCGACGGGTCCGGGTTCCCGTACCGGGTCCACGTCCGCCCGCCCTGCTTCGCGCTGATGCAGGGCCTGAAACGGATGATCGTCGGGGGTCTGGTGGCCGACGTGATCCCGACCTTCGACTCCATCAACATGATCGGCGGCGAGATCGACCGCTGAGCGAGGTGCCTCGATGCCGACGCTGACGATCGACGGAAGGACCATCACCGTGGAGCCCGGGACCCGGGTGATCGAGGCGGCGGATCGCCTGGGGATCGACATTCCCCGGTTCTGCTACCACCCGGGGCTCTCGGTCGCGGCCAACTGCCGGATGTGCCTGGTCGAGACCAACAAGAGCCCCAAGCCCGTGCCTTCCTGCTACGAGATGTGCGCCGACGGCCTGGAGGTGAAGACCCGGACGGACCGCATCCTGGAAGCCCGCCGGGCGGTGCTGGAGTTCATCCTGCTGAACCACCCGGTGGACTGCCCGATCTGCGACCAGGCCGGGGAGTGCGACCTCCAGGACCTCTACTTCGCCCACGACCACCAGCCGTCCCGGCACTTCTTCCGCAAGCACCACAAGGCCAAGGCCCGCGTGCTGGGGCCCCAGGTGATCTACGACGGCGAGCGCTGCATCAACTGCACCCGGTGCATCCGGGTCTGCAACGAGGTGGCGAAGTCCCCCCAGTTGACCCAGGTCCAGCGGGGCGAGCGGACCTGCATCGACATCTTCCCCGGACAGCCCCTGGATCACCCCTACAGCATGTGCACCGCCGACGTCTGCCCGGTGGGGGCCCTGACGACGAGGGACTTCCGGTTCAAGTGCCGGGCCTGGCTGGTCCACGGGATCGACAGCGCCTGCACCGGGTGCAGCCGGGGCTGCAGCGTCCGGGTGGACGTGTACCGCAACGCGGTCCAGCGGGTGGTGCCCCGGCCCAACCCCGACGTGAACCAGTACTGGGCCTGCGACGCCGGCCGGCTCCTCTACCACCGGTACGAATCCGGGCGGCTGGCCCAGGTGCGCAGGGAAGGATCTCCCGCGACGATCCGGGAGGCGATCGCGGCATTGGCCGAGGGCCTGCTGGCGATCCCGGAACCCCGGGTCGGGGCGGTCCTCTGGGCGGGCATGACCCTGGAGGACGCCTGGGCCGTCGTGACGCTGGTCCGGTCCCTGGACCCCCGGGCCCCCATCTTCCTGGCCGGGATGCCGGAGGGTGCCGGGGATGACATCCTGATCCGGCCCGACAAGAACGCCAACCGGACGGGGCTGAACCGGCTGCTGGAGGCCCTGGGCGCGGCTCCGATGGCCCTGGAGGCCCTCCCGGGACAGGCGCGGGACCTCCAGGCCCTCTGGGCCTTCGGCGAGGACCTCCCGGATCCGGTGGTCCAGGCCGTCCGGGCGACGCCCCTGGGGGTCTTTCACGGCCCCCGGGAGGAGGCCGCGGCCCGGCAGGCCCCCTTCGCGTTCCCCGGCACCTCGCCCTTCGAGACCGACGGCACCGTCGTGAACGAGTTCGGCATCGCCCAGCGGTTGCGCCGGGCCGTCCTGCCGCCGGCCGAGACGACCTCCCCGGCGGAGTTCGCCCGGGCCCTGGCCGAGCGCCTGGGCAAGCCCCTGGTGCCGCCGGGCGAGCCGGACCTCTGCTCGGCCATCGGCCGGGTCCTCGAGGGCCTCCTCGGCTTCTCCACCGCCTCCGTCGGCAGGCACGGCCTGCGGATCGGGGCCCTTCCCGGGAGGGCGCCATGACGGGAACCTTCCTGCTGCTGACGGTGGCCAAGATCATCGGGTTCATGGTGATCTTCGCCCTCTCCCTGGGGGCCGTGCTGACCTGGGTCGAACGGAAGATGTCCTCGCTGATCCAGGACCGGGTCGGCCCCAACCGGGCCTCCATCGGCGGGGTCCGGGCCGCGGGCCTGATCCACATCATCGCGGACATGCTGAAGGCCTTCACGAAGGAGGACTTCGTCCCTCCCCAGGCCAACAAGGCGCTGTTCTACCTGGCGCCGGCCATCGCCTTCGCCACCGTGGTGGCCGTCTTCGCCCTGATCCCCTTCGGCCCCGGGCCCCTGGTCATCGCGGACCTGGACAACGGGATGATCTGGTTCTTCGCGATCATGGGCTTCGGGGTCTACGGGGCGACCCTCGGAGGCTGGGCCTCCAACAACAACTTCGGCCTGCTGGGGTCCCTCCGGGGCGCGGCCCAGATGATCTCCTACGAGGTCAGCATGGGCCTCAACGTGCTGGGCATCTTCCTGGTCTTCGGCACCCTGAGCCTGACCCGGATCGTGGCGGGACAGGGGGACCTGCTCTTCGGCTGGCTCCCGAAGTGGGGCATCGTGATCCAGCCCGTGGGATTCATCCTCTTCCTTGTTGCCGCGATGGCCGAGAACAAGCGGGCCCCCTTCGACCTTCCCGAAGGGGAGTCGGAGATCATCGGCTACTTCGTCGAGTACTCGGCGATGGGATTCGCCACGTTCTTCCTGAGCGAGTTCGTCGAGGTGGTGGTGATCGCGGCCCTCGGAGCCACGCTGTTCCTGGGGGGCTGGCAGATCCCCTTCGTGGATCCCGCCGGGACGGCCGGGGGATGGACCGCGGTGGCCCAGGTGGGGGCCTTCGTGGCGAAGGTCGTGTTCCTGTGCTGGCTGCAGATGCTGGTCCGCTGGACCGTGCCCCGGTTCCGCTACGACCAGGTCATGGCGCTGGGCTGGAAGGTGCTGCTGCCGCTGTCGATGCTGAACCTGCTGGTTACCGCGGCCGTGCTGGCGGTGATCGGGTGACGGCCCCGCCGGGGTCGGGAAGGAGGTCCCCGTGGTCAAGGTGAAGGTGGTCGATCGGCCGCCGGCGGACCTGGTCGTCCGGTCCTGGCTGCCGGAGCTCTGGAAGGGCATGAAGGTGACCAACCGGCACTTCTGGGTCAACCTGCTGACCCGGAAGGGCATCGTCACCGCCCAGTACCCCGAGGAGAAATTCCCCTATCCGCCCCGCTACCGGGGCCACCACCGGCTGATGCGCCGCGACGACGGGTCCGTGCGGTGCGTGGCCTGCTTCTGCTGCTCGACGGCCTGCCCCGCCGACTGCATCCACATCGTGGCCGGGGAGCGGAGCGACGAGCACGAGAAGTACCCGGTGGTCTTCGAGGTGGACTTCATCAAGTGCATCTTCTGCGGGATGTGCGAGGAGGCCTGCCCCTGCGACGCCATCCGGCTGGACTCGGGCGTCCACCGGTCCCCCTCCCTCACCCGGGAGGGGGAACTTTGCGGCAAGGAGGACCTCCTGTCCCTGGGAGGCCTCTCGGTGGCCCGCCAGGGAGGCGACTACCGCTGATTTCCCGGTCCCGCTTCCCGTCACCCCGAGAGGTCCTGATGGACACCTGCCCCGGACGCGCGGCTCGACATCTCGCAGTGGTTCTGATCCTGGCGGCGCTGGCGTGCGGGAAGGAGGCGGGCCCGGCCCCTGGAGACCTCCCGGGAGACGGGACGGCCGGCGGGGGGGCCGACGTGGCGCCGGATGTCTCGGCGGACCTTCCGGGAGGCGACGCTCCGGGAGATCCGGGGACGCTCCCCGGGTCGCCCCTGGCGATCGAGGTCCGGGCATCGCCGCCGGGGCTGGTCCTCCGGGCCGCAGGCGGGGGGATCGTGGCCGAGTCCCTGCCGGGCATCCTGCGCCTGGCTCAGGTGGACGAGACCTTCCAGTGGGACCAGGGCTTCCTGGCCGTGCGGCAGCAGGTCCTCCGGGTGGTGGACTTCGAGGACGGGACGGCCGAGTGGGCCGCCGGGGAGGCCTCCCGGGCGATCACGCTGCGCCTGTCGGACGGTCGCGCGGCCGCCCGCATCGAGGTGGTGCCCGAGGCCTCCGGGGTGCGCCTGGTGCCCTCGGCGCTGGCCGGCGCCGGGGAGGTGAACCAGGTGCGCTTCCGCCTCCGGTGCCGGGACGGCGAGGCCTTCTACGGCTTCGGCGGCCAGAACGACGCCGTGGATCACCGGGGCTGCACGATCCCGATCCGGAGCACCGAGCAGGGCCTCGGCAAGGATCCCTCGGTGCCCGAGGACGTCCTGTCCTACCCGGGCCACCTCCACGACACCTACTTCCCGCTGCCCTACGCGGTGGTGGCCACCTCCGGCCCCGGGGCCCGGGCCCACGGCCTGCTGCTCGAGTCGTCCTACCGCAGCCGCTTCCTGCTGTGCGCCGATCCGGACCCCGAGGCCACCGAGATCCAGGTCGCCCTGTCGGAACTCGAAGGCCTCCGGGTCCTGGCGGGCCCGACCCCGAAGGACGTGGTGCGGCAGTTCACCGGCCACCACGGTCGCGCCCGGCCTCTTCCCGACTGGGCCTTCGGTCCCTGGGTCGCCCTCTTCGGGGATCCCGCCCCGGTGGCGGAACAGGCCGACCTGCTGGACCTCCACGACATCCCCCTCTCGGTGGTCTGGCACATGGACTACCGGGAGTACCACCACCCGGACCTGCCGGCCATGATCGCGAAGATCCGCGGGATGGGCCTGCGGGTGCTGACCTACTTCAACTCCTTCCTGGACCAGTACGACCCCGACTGGGACCGAGCGAAGGCCGAGGGATGGCTCCCCCACCGCGAGGACGGATCGCCCTACGTCTTCGACTGGTACGGCATGCAGCGGTCCTTCGTGGACTTCACCGACCCGAAGGGCTGGGAATTCATGCGGGACCGCCTGGACTTCGCCTGGGACCTGGGCCTGGACGGCTGGATGGCGGACTACGCCGAGTGGGTGATCCCCGACATGCACTTCGACAACGGCATGACGGGCTGGCGGTACGGCAACCTCTACCCGGTGGACTGGGCCCGGATCCACCGGGACTCGATGGACCGGAAGCGGCCCGACGGCGACGCCCTCTTCTTCTCCCGGTCGGGATTCCTGGAATCGAACCGGTTCCTGGCCGTGGTCTGGGCCGGGGACCAGCAGACGGACTGGGACCCCCTGGACGGCATCGGCAGCGTGATCCCCTACGGTACCGGCCTGGGCCTGTCCGGGGTGTCGGCCTTCGGGCACGACATCGCCGGCTACACGGGCCTCATCTCCCCGCCGTCGACGAAGGAACTCTACTTCCGGTGGACGGAACTGGGGGCCTGGTCCCCGATCATGCGGACCCACCGGGGCAACGCCGAGGAGTACAACTGGGACTGGAACCGGGACGCCGACACGATCGCCCATTTCCGGGAATACGCCCTGTGGCACCTCCGGATGCTCCCCTACCTGGTCGCCCTGCACGCCGAAGCCGTGGAGACGGGAACCCCGGCGATGCGGTCCCTGGTGCTGGAGTTCCCGGCGTGGGAGGGCGCCCGGGCGGCCGTCCACGACTTCCTGCTGGGGCCGGCCTTCCTGGTGGCGCCGGTCGTCGAGGAAGGGGCGACGACCCGCGACGTGCGCCTGCCCCCGGGCCGGTGGTTCCGGTTCCCCGAGGGCGATGCCCTTCCGGGCGACCGGGTCGTCACCGACGCGGCGCCGCTGCGCCGCATCCCGGTCTTCCTCCGGGCCGGCGGCATCGCGGCGCTGCTGCCGGACACGGTGCGCCGGGCCGAGCCGGTGCCCGGGCGGCCCGAGGTCCCGGACGCCTGGACCCTGGGCCGGTCGAGGCTGGAGATCGTGATCGGAGGCGGCGACCGGGGATCCCTGGTGCTGGCGGACGGGACCGGGGACACCGCGCCGACGCGCGTCGAGGCCGTGCCGGAGGAGGCCGTTCTGCACGGGGCGGACCCGCGCGCCTGCGAAACCGGGGAGGACCCCTGGGACGCGGACTGCCAGCGGACCGAGGGACCCTGGACGATCGTCCCGCGCACGGGCCCCGGCGAGGTCCGCGCCGCCGGCATGAAGGTCTCGATCACGGGCGGCCCCCCGGGACGGCGCTACCTCGTCCGGATGGCCGGAACACCCTCCCCGTAGCCCGGCTCCGTGGCCGTTCCCCGTTCCAGAAGCGTGCCCTGGCGGCGTTTCCGGTCCGCTCCCGAAACGCGCCGCGCGGGGTTCAGGGCTGCGCCTCGACCTCCTCCTCCAGGGCATCTAGGCCTCCTTCGCGACGAAGGGGATTCCCCCCGGCCGGACCGCGTTGAACGCCAGACCGACCGCGGCCGACAGGGCTCCGATCCACGCCGCGTCCCGGAAGACCCTTCCGGCCTCTCGCGTCGTCCCCGCCACGCCTCCTCCCGCCGCTGCAGGGAACGCCGGTTGGAGGAACTGCGTCTATCCCGCACCCGGTTTCCTTGGACACGAAACTGGGGTAATTGCCCCGGAGGAGGACCAAGGAGATGGGAGCCATGGCAAGGGACGAGCGAAGCGAGGACCGGAGCATTCAGCCGGGGGTCCCGGAAGGAGGGCGTAGCCCGACTGGAGGGGACCCCGGCGGCGCGGCCACCCCGACCGTCACTGCGCTGGAACCGGGCCAGCGCTGGACGCTGGCGCGCAAGCGGGAAGTGGTCATGCGGCTGTTGAGGGGGGAATCCATCGAGGCACTGTCCCGGGAGCTGGGCGTCGAGAGCTACCGGCTGCAGGAGTGGTACGACGGCGCCCTGGCTGGGCTGGACTGCGGGCTTCGCGAACGGGGTGGCGACCCGCTGGAGAACCAGCTCAAGAAGGCCCACGCGATGGTGGGCGAACTGACGATGATGAACGAACTGTACCAGGAGCGGATCCGGCGGAGCGAGAACCGCCCTTTCGCCCCGAAGAGGTCGCGGAGATGACGGTCGCGGTCTCGCAGGGTGCAGGCGTTGTCTACGGTGTCCAGCGGGTCTGTGCGGCCTTCGACGTGGCCCGGTCGTCCTTCTACGTCTGGCGGGCGAACGAAGCCCTGGAGGCCCCCCGGGCGCCCCTTCAAAAGCGGGGGCCGAAGGCCAGGCTGACCGACAAGGAACTGCTGGTCGCGATCCGCGACGACCTGGCCCGGTCGCCATTCAAGGGCGAGGGCCACCGCAAGGTCCGGGCGCGGCTGCGCGTGTTGCGCGGCATCCGCGTGTCGCGCAAGCGGGTCCTGCGGCTGATGCGCGAGGCCCGTCTCCTGTCGCCCCACCGCGTCCCCAAGGCCCCGCCGCGCAAGCACGACGGGACGATCATGACCGATGCCCCGAACGTCATGTGGGGCACGGACGGCGCCCGGGTCTTCACCCTGAAGGACGGCTGGGTCTGGATCTTCGCCGTCGTCGAGCACTGGAACGCCGAGTGCCTGGGCTGGCGCGTCTGCAAGGAAGGCCACCGCTTCAACGCGCTGCAACCCGTGTCCATGGCCATCCAGGAAGCCTTCGGTGCCGTCCATCGCGACGTGGCCCGCGGTGTCGCCCTGCGCATGGATCACGGCACCCAGTACCTCTCGGACCACTTCCTGAACCAGGTCCGCTTCTGGGGGCTCGCGGCCTCCTTCGCCTTCGTGGCCGAGCCCGAGACCAACGGGATCGCGGAACGCTTCAACAGGACCTTGAAGGAGCAGGCCATCTACGGCCACGTCTTCCACGACATCGAGGAGGTACGCGTCGCCGTCCGGAACTTCGTCGGCGACTACAACGAACACTGGCGTGTCGAGAAACTCGGTTTCCTCACCCCCAGGCAGGCACGCAAGGCCTGCCGGGATCGGGAGGCCGCGTGACTACAACCTTGTGTCCAAAGAACCGGGTGCGGTACAAATAAACTAACAGGAGGTCCGCTATGGCGATACCTGACTACCAAACCCTTATGAAACCGCTGCTTGAGGTTATCAGCGATGGGAATCCTCACCCCATGAGCGAGGTTGTCGAGGCGCTGGCCAAACGCTTTGGCCTAACTCCTGAAGAGTTGGCCGAGACAATCTCCAGAGGTACTCAACCATTATTTTACAATCGTGTTGGATGGGCGCGGACTTTCTTAAAGAAGGCGGGCTTACTGGTTAGCCCGAAGCGCGGTTTTGTGCAAATCAAAGATAGAGGAAGGCAAGTCCTTCAGGAAAACGTTGAAAAGATAGACAATGACTACTTGATGCGGTTCGAGGAGTTTAGAAACTTTATAGAGGCAAGCAAAGCTATCCTCAAAGCAAAGGCTGGTGATGATGGCGCAGCGGTTTCATCCGAAAAGACGCCGCAGGAAGCCTTGGAGGTGGCGTATTTTGAACTTCGTTCTGCTCTTATCTCCGAAATTCAGGAATCGATCAAGGAGCTTCCTCCTAGCGCCTTTGAAAGGCTTGTGGTTGATGTTTTGGTCAAGATGGGATACGGCGGCCGTGATGGCCAAAGTCAGGTTGTAGGCCGTTCCGGTGATGAGGGCATCGATGGCGTTATTCGACAAGACCCGCTCGGAATCGACACCATCTACATTCAAGCTAAGCAGTGGGCAGGGCCTGTAGGCCGACCTGAATTACAAAAGTTTGTGGGGGCTTTACAAGCAAAATCAGCCAAGAAAGGCGTTTTCATTACCTCCTCCGATTTCACCAACGAAGCCAAGGATTATGCCGCACGAACAGGCCTAATACTCATTGACGGGAAGCGATTGTCAGAGCTAATGTTTGAATATGGGCTGGGTGTCTCTCCGGTAAAGTCCTATGAGGTTAAGCGGATCGACTCGGATTATTTCGCAGAGTTGAAAGGGGCCGCATGACCTGCCCTGACGCCCTCCCCGACGGCTTCAAGATGACCGAACTTGGCCCCTTGCCCGAAGAGTGGCAGGTGGTGAGGTTGGGGGAGGTGGTTTCGATACACGAAAACAAACGAGTGCCATTAAGCTCCTGATCCCGGCCACTGGAAAGTGATCCATTCGGCCATCGGAAATTGATCCACCCGCAGAGCGTCCCGATAGGGTCGGCGGTGGGCCGAGCCGAAGCGGCGCGAGGAGGATCCCCCCCGGAAACCGGATACATGATCGAGCCCTCCTCGGTGAGGACGCGCATGGGCCCCGTGTCGAGCGCGGCCATAATGGCCACGTGACCCGGCAAGATGCCTGTGCAACCGGGAACATGGGTGACACTGTAGACCGGGCACATGCGTTACACCTGCTCCTCCAGGGTGGGCAGGCAGCCCCCGCATGCGGGGGCTGCCTCGCGGTGATGGGACTCGAGGGGTGAGATTGCGGACTCGCCCAACTCGAACAGCCCCAGGTCCTGCCCGCAGAAATGGACGAGCCAGACGTCGTCGTCGAGCTCGATCAGTCCGACCTCGTGACCGGCGAGGGCGGCGGTGACACCGACGGTCGAGCGCAGGAAGCGGATCGTCCCGCTGGGCGCAACGACGCGCACGTCGTCGAAGCGGGAGTAGTCGTAGGGCTCGGCTTCGCGGTACGGACGCGCACTCGGCACGTGGACGCTGGCCGGGGTCTGCATGCCGATGGCCTCGTGGGGACGCTGCTCGTTGAAGTAGGCCCGGAACGCATCGAAGCGCTCCTGCTGACCGCCCATCGAATGGGCGGGAGGCCGGGTCGTCTCCTGCTTCAGCGTCAGGTGCATGCGCTCGTGGCGGCCATTCTGCTCGGGGTGGCCGACCGCGATGCGCTCGTGCCGCAAGCCCAGGGTCATCCACCAGGCGCCCAGCGAACTCATCCCCAGGACGCCGTGGCTCGCGAAGGGAGACCCGTTGTCCGACCGCAGGGCCCTGGGCAGTCCGAAGGCCGTGAAGACCTCCTCGAGGCACAGGCGGACGTCCTGGGCCCGGGTCGTTTCCAGCGCGTGGCAGCCCAGCAGCATCCGGCTGAAATTGTCGGTCACGGTCAGCGGGTAGCAGTAGCGGCCGTTGCCCAGCCGGAACTGCCCCTTGAAGTCCAGAGACCAGACGTCGTTGGGGCCGCTCGCGTGGCTCAGCGGCGTGGTCGACGCAGGCGTCCTGCGACGCATCCTGCGAGGGATGACCATCCCGGCCCGCTCCAGGATCTCGCCCATCGTGCTGGCCGCGGGCCAGGCCGGGCCGGGCTCGCGGCGGGTCAGCCAGGCCCGGATCTTCCTGGGGCCCCACGTCGGGTACTGCCGCCGCACCTGCAGCACCCGCTCCTCGATGGCCTCGGGCGTCTTATGCGGAATGACGTGCGGCGCCTTCGACCGGTCCCGCAGGCCCTCCTGGCCCTCCCGGTCGTACCGCTTCAGCCAGCGGTGCGCCGTCTGGCGGCTCACGCCGCACTCCTTGGCAGCGTCAGCAATGCTGCACCCGCACTCCTTCACCAGCGTCACGAACTCCATCCGTGCATCCATGATGCTTCGACTCCTCCATGGCATCGCCGGGCTCCTCGCTCCATCCGATGCCTCGAAGTGTCACCCATGTGCCCGGTCTGGGCTGTAACGGATCTACCCGGTTTGGTCCATTCTGGACTGGGCGAGCCGGTACGTGCTGTCGTGGCGGCTGTCGAACACGCTGGAGGCGGGCTTCTGCGTGGACGCACTGGAGCTGGCGTTGCGCCTTGGGCGGCCGGAGATCTTCAACAGCGACCAGGGGTGCCAGTTCACGAGCGAGGCGTTCACGAGCGTGCTGCTTCAGGCCGGGGTGCAGATCAGCATGGACGGCCGCGGGCGGTGCCTGGACAACGTGTTCGCGGAGAGACTATGGCGGAGCCTGAAGTACGAGGAGGTGTACCTGAAGGCGTACTCGACGGTAGCGGAGGCTCGGACGGGGATCGGGTCGTACCTGCGGTTCTTCAACGAGGAGCGGCCGCATCAGGGGCTCGGCTACCGGACGCCGAAGGAGGTCTACTTCGCGGAGGAGGCGGCGTGACGGGGCACCAGGGCAGGCTGTCGAAAGTGCCGCTCCTGCTACGCAGGAGCTTCGACAACCCTGCGGGTTGCCGACACTTTCGACAGCGCGCCACCGGCAGCTACCCCGTCTTGACAAGTGTCAAGGGACACCAACTTTTACGAAGTTAGGGGACACGATCTCTTACGAGCCTGTCCATGCCCAAGAGCCCCGGAGGATCGCCCGATCTCCGGGGTGACCAGCCGGGGGACGGAGGAAGGCGTAGCCGACCGTAGTCCCCCGGCGGCGCGCCCTATTTCAGTTGCCCCTGCAGTTCCCGCAGCCGGTACGAGCTGCCCCGGATGTTGAAGACGTGGCAGCGGTGCAGCAGGCGGTCCAGGAGGGCCGTTGCCATGACCTCGTCGCCTGCCAGGATCTCGGGCCAGTCCCGTACGGCCTTGTTGGTCGTGATCAGGGTGCTTCCGCGCTCGTAGCGGTGGCTGATGAGCCGGAAAAACAGGCTGGCTTCCTGCCGGTCCAGCACCTGGAAACCGACCTCGTCGATGATGAGCAGGGAGACGTTGAAGTACTTCTTGGCCCGCAGCCGGACCGGCGGCACGTTCGCGTCCTTCTTCATGGCGTGCAGCAGGTCCTCGAGCCGGAAGTACGCCACCGAGAAGCCGTTCTCGACGGCGCGCACACCCAGCGAGATTGCCAGGTGCGTCTTGCCGACTCCGGGCGGTCCCTGCAGCAGGGCGCTCTCGTGCTCGCGGACCCACGAGCACGTCGCCAGCGTCTCGATGCGGCTGCGCTCTACCCCCGGCTGGAAGTCCCAGTCGAAGTTCTGCAGCGTGTAGCCGGTCGGCAGCCCCGACAGCCGCAGCGACGTCCGGATGCGCCGTTCCTCCCGCGACGACAGTTCCGTGCCCAGGACCCGATCGAGGAATCGATGCGGAGGCATCTCCTCCTTGGCCGCATCGTTGAGCAGATCGGCCAGGCGTTCCGCCGCGTGCAGCAGCCCCAGGCGGCCCAGCACGTCCCGGGTGTCGTCCACGTCCACGCGTCCCTTGGCTTGCGTGCTCATCGCGCCACCTCCGCCAGGGCCGCGTACAGGTCGATGGGACGCGCCTGCACCGGCATCTCGAAGAGTTCCTGCAGCCTGCGGCCCATCCGCCCCAGCGGCAGCGGCGACAGCACGTCGGCCGTCGCCTGGCCCTCGTAGCACGTCGGGTCCACCAGGACCCGCTCCGGGGTGTGGCGCTCGTACTCGCGCAGCACCTTCCCGTCCGCAGCGATCTGCACCTTGCCCGCGCAGCCGCGGACCTCGACCCGCCGCCCGACGTACTGGAAGGGCACCGGGTACTGGCGGTCCTCGAAGTGCACCATGCAGTCCCGGTGCACCGGACGCGTCACGACCACGTCGAAGGGCTCCGGCAGCAGCATCGGCAGCGGCGACAGCAACGGGACCTCGGCTTCCCACGAGTCCTGCACTTTCCGTCCCGTCGCCGGGCAGACCGCCTGCTTCGCCCAGGTCTCCAGCCGTGCATCCGACCAGGCCTGCAGGTGTGCCAGTCCGTCGTACCGTCGGGCACCGGGCCCGGCCCGCAGCCGCGACAGCCGCACCTTCGCCTCGACCTTGCCCTTGGCGTTGGCCGCTCGCGGCTGGCACGGGTCGATGTGGAAGCCCAGCATCCGTGCGTATGTCCGGTACGTCTCGTTGAGCACGCCCCAGGCACCGGCCCCGCGCATCACCGCTGTCTTGACGTTATCGACGCGGTTGACCGCCGCGATGCCGCACAGCCGCCGGAAGGCCTCGTTGTGGCACCACAGCCAGCCCAACTGGTCCTCGGTGCGGCTCCAGACCATCACCGTCTTGCGGCTGTGGCTCAGGACCATCATGAAGGCGTGCAGCCGCTCGGGGCCGCGCCCCACGTCGATGCCCGGGTATTCCGCCCAGTCCGTCTGCACCTGGGCCCCGGGTGGCGTCTCGACGCGCCGGTACGTCCGCATCGGCGGCTTCGGGTACTTGGCGCGCATGTACCGCAGCACCGACTTGTACGACCCCGCGTAGTCGTGGTCGTCGACCAGGTGGTCATACAGGTCGCGGACGTTGACCGGCCGGTCGCCGTCACGCTGCCGCTCCACCCAGACGTCGATGATTCCCGCCACCGCCTCGGCCAGGCGCGGCTTGTCCTTGCGCCCGTCCTCGCTGCAGTCGCCCTGGTGCTTCAGGTGGTGCCGGACCGTGCCCTCCGTCACCCCCAGCGCACGCGCAATCTCCGACTTGCTCTGACCTCGCTCCGCCAGTACCTCGATCGTCACGACTTCCTCCCTGCGAAGCCGGTGCCGCATCTCGGGCCTCCTGTGCAGGAAGTCCCCTCGATACCACCGCTTCACCCGGGACAGATTCGAAAATCTTCGTGTCCCCTAACGACCGTTCTAGCGGAGTCCGTGACATTTCCCCCAGGACGCCTGGGAGCGTGACCTCCAAAGCCTCGACGGCTCTCAACTTCGCCCCCTCTGGCGTGACGACATCCAGTTTCATTGGCTGACCGCCGTCCTACTTCAGTTCCTTCAGGATCTGCCGGCCCTTCTCGACCGCCTCCTCGATGGTGCCCACCGGGTAGAATGCCTGCTCCGGCAAATCGTCGTGCAGCCCTTCGAGGATTTCCTTGAAGCCTCGCACGGGGGCTGTTCCCGAGGGGCCTTCGCAGGATTCGAGATGGCGAGCAGGAGGACTCACCGACGTGCAGTTTCCGGTGGAGCCTGGTGTTTGAAGGGCAGACGGCGATACGGGGTCATGAAATCAACAGGAGTCTTTAGTTGGGCTCCTCTTCGCAGTCCGGGTCCGCCTCGCACTCCTCGTTGCAGTTCCCGTCGGCCTCGCAGTCCAAGTCCTCCTCTCCGCAATCCGGGTCCGCCTCGCACTCCTCGTTGCAGTTCCCGTCGGCCTCGCAGTCCAAGTCCTCCTCTCCGCAATCCGGGTCGAACCAGCAGTATTCCGCATTGCATTCTCCGTCCTGTTCGCACAGAGCCGAGTCGTCCGCGCAGTCCGGGTCCCACTCGCAGGTGCCGTCACATTCGTTGTCGGCATCGCACTTGCCGGGATCATCATCCTCCGGCCACTCCACGTCGTCCTCGGCCTCCGGATCGAAAGGTTTCGTGCAATCCCCCTCGGAATTGCAAGCAATGCATACGATGGACTCGCTGGATTCATTGCAGATGTACAGCCCCTCCGTGGATTCACATTCCGAGAACAGGTACCAGACGCTCTCGTCCTCCTCGAAGGCGAGGAAGCAGTAGTCGTCGTCCTGCCAGGCGACAAAGACCACCTCGTCCGGATCGTTTCCGGTCGTCATCACATGGACGTCCCGCGGGTCGTTTGTTACAAAGACCTGGACGGAATCCTCGTCGCCGTCCCCGTCGATATCCCCATTCCAGGTTCCTTCTTTCCCTTCCATCTGCGTGCCGATTGGCAGACCGTCCGTCAGGGTCTTCGGAACTTCAGGAACGCGAGCCGCCTTGGCAATCTGGAATTTCCCGGCGGAAGTCGCCGCCGCCTTCGCGGTGTCGATGGTCTCTCCTACCTTCTTGAGATTGGACTTTACGCCATCGAGGATCTGGTTGATCCGCTTGACCACCGAGCAACCAGGCAGCACCATCGCGAACGAGATAACGATAATCAGAGATCCGACTCGACGCATCAGTACACCTCCTTGTTGAGTTGTCTGGCAACCAAGGCGACTATATTCTATCAAAAAATGGTTGTCAATAGGTCGTCCTCTGACTGATTCCCTCAACAAACAGACGAGGGAAAGCGACCTGACGAGGCTGGGTCCCTTTTATCCCATCCAGAGGCTGATTGGGTTCACGCCCCGACGGCGAGAGACTTAAGAGCGTCTAACAAAACCATGTCGTGAGCTTGGCGGTCGTGGGTGAGGGGGGTTCCATGAGGGGGCATGGCAAAGCCCCTCCTTCCCGACGAGTTGTGGACCCGGATCGAGCCGTTGCTGCCACCCGAGCCGCCGAAGCCGAAGGGCGGGCGACCGCGCCTGGACAACCGGATCGCACTGACGGGCATCCTGTTCGTGCTGAAGACGGGATGTCCGTGGGAGTACCTGCCGAAGGAGATGGGCTGAGGGTCGGGCATGACCTGCTGGCGTCGCCTTCGGGACTGGCACGAGGCGGGGGTCTGGGCGCGCATCCACCAGATCCTTCTGGACGAGTTGGGGCAGGACGAGCGCATCGACTGGGCGCGAGCCTCCCTGGACTCCAGCAGCATCCGGGCAAAAAAGGGGGCCCTGAAACTGGCCCGAATGCTACGGACCGGGGGAAGCTCGGGACGAAGCACCACATCCTCGTCGATGGCCAGGGCATCCCGCTCGCGGCGATGATCGGCCCGGCCAACCAGCACGACAGAATGGCCCTGGAGCCGCTTCTGGACCGGGTCCGCCCCGTCCGGGGCCGACGGGGACGCCCCCGGAAGCGCCCCGACAAGCTCCACGCCGACAAGGGCTACGACTACCGGCGGTGCCGCCTGGCCTGCCGCCGCAGGCGCATCCAGCCCCGCATCGCCCGCCGCGGCGTCGATTCCAAGGAACGCCTCGGCAAGCACCGCTGGGTCGTGGAACGCTCCATCGCCTGGATCCACGTCCACCGCCGCCTCGCCATGCGGTGGGAGAGCAGGGCCGACATCCACGAGGCTTTCCTCCATATCGCCTGCGCTCTCGTCTGCCTCAGTCACCTGCTGGAAGGCTAGTTTGGTTAGACGCTCTAAGGGGCCAGCGGGAGGACCCGGTCCACGAGGTGCGCGGCAGTGTCGGCTGCTCGGCGGGCCCAGCAGGATGGGCAGATGCGACCCTTGCAGGAAAACGCCACGAGCCTCTCGAAGCCGCAGGAAGGGCAGCGGAGCCGGGCGAAGCCCCTGGAGAGCAGTCCGCAGTGGAGGTAGTGCACGAACTCGCGCTCGATGAAGACCGGGTAGCCGTCACCGGAGTCGCTGCCGCGGCGGGCCTCGTCGAGCATGGTCTCGAGGTGCTCGCGCACCACCGCGTACAGGGCGTTCTTCTCTGGCTCTCGGCGGCGGTAGGGACGTGGCGCGGGACGCAATGCCGCGCCCGGGGTGCGCTCGTAGGATATGGCCGGAAGGCCGTCCTGGAGCGGGCGTGGCGCTCGTGCGGAGCGGGCGGCGCAGGCGTGTGATGATGAGGCGGCGCCCATAGGCAGCGGCCAGAGCACGAGGCGTGCCTCGGCCGGCAGGCCGGGAACGACGTCGCAGGGGCATCATGGGTTTCCCGGTCAACCTCGCGGTGGTACTGCACCGGTCGGGCGGTAGGAAGGGTCATCATGGCGACCGTGTCGGAGGGACCCAGGATTGGACGGGCGTGCAGGAAGTTGGACGGTCCGTACAGGTCCGCGGCAGACGCGATCGGCTTGGGGCCGGGTCGGTCCGTCAAGGCGCCTGGTCCCCCGCGACGTACTCGAGGGCCCTGCTGGGGCAGAAGGGGACGCACCTCGGCTCGTCGCCGCACAGGTCGCACTTCTGCACGCAATGGCACGTGTCGTCCCACAGCATGTTCCCGAACGCGCACGCGGCCACGCACATGGAGATCGCATCACAACTCGCCGTTCCAGCGATAGGCCGCCAGGAAGCGTGCCCTGGCGGCGTTTCCGGTCCGCTCCCGAAACGCGCCGCGCGGGGTTCAGGGCTGCGCCTCGACCTCCTCCTCCAGGGCATCGATCAGCGTGTCGATGTCCAGGTCCCCGATCCAGCGGCGGCCGTTGATGAAGAAGGTCGGCGTCGAGTCCACGCTGTTCCGCAGTCCCTCCTTCTTCGACTCGACCACGGTCTCCCGGACCGCCGGGGACGCCGCAGCGGCCTCGAAGGCGGCCCGATCGATCCCGGTCTCGACGGCCCAGTCGGCCAGCAGGGACGGCGAGAACCCCTCGAAGCCCCGGTAGGCCCGGAGGAGGAACTCCCATCCCTTCCCGAGGGACGACGCCGCCGCGACCGCGACGTTCGCCTCGGCGGAGTGCTCGTGGGACTTGATCGGGAACAGGCGGAAGTGCAGGAACACCCGGCCGGCCAGGCGCCCCGACGTGACCTCCCGGTGCAGTGCCGGGACCAGTTTCGCGCAGTACGGGCACCGGGCGCAGAGGTAGACCGCCACCGCGACCCGGGCCTTCGGGCACCCGGCCGGCGGCGCCGACGAGAGGTCGATGGCCTGGACCCGGCCCGGGCGCATCATCGACATCGCCCGCTTCTCGAGCGACCGGACGATGGCCAAAGCCTCCTGGCCCGAGGCGGCCTTCCGGCAGATCCAGTCGGCCAGCCGGCGGACCAGGGGCGCGACCGGCTGGGCCTTCAGGCACTCGGCGAAGGTCCGGTCGCAGGCATCGTAGGGATGCTCCGTCGCCAGGACCTGATCGGCCACGGCCTTCGCGGGGCCGGACAGCCGGTCGCAGGGGCCGTCTGCGAGCGCCCCGGCGGGGAATGCCACCAGCGCAGCCAGCGCCGCCACGGACCAGCACAGGTGTCTCATGTCGCCCTCCGTCGTTCCAGCCAGGCATCGACGCCCACAGGGTGCCGGTCCAGCCACAGCACGTACAGCGCCAGCAGCAGCCAGCCCAGATCCCGGAGCACGGTCCGGAAGGAGATCGGGTCCTCGCCAGCACCCTGGGAGGCGAAGCAGCCGCAGGACATGTCGAGGCCCTTCGCGAGGGCCCAAGACAGCGCGAACAGGAAGACGGCCATCATGGCGGCGACCAGCAGCGCCCCGGCCCGGGCCCGGAATCCCGCCAGCAGCGCCAGGCCCGCCGCCAGTTCCACCCAAGGGAGCGTGATGGCCACCAGGTTCACCAGCGACAGGGGAAGGATCTGGTAGGTCGCAACGTCCACCGCGAAGGCGTCCGGGTGCAGGATCTTGTGGACGCAGGCGAAGAGGAACACGAACGCCAGGTACACCCGGACCGGCAGCGCGACCCACCGGTGCCCCTTCCATTGAAGGAACGTCTTCATCGGGGAACCTCCCCGCCCGGGCGGCCCGCTTCGGAACCCGGGGCCCCGAGGGCCGGGGCGCCTCCCCGGACGAACCCCACGTTGCGCACGCCGCGGCCGGCGAGTTCCCGGGCCAGTTCCCGTCCCGAGTCCGGGTCATGGCCGTCGCCGTAGACGACGACCCCGGCGGCGCCCGATGCGGCGATCCGCCGGACCGTGGCCTCGGGCACGCCCTCCAGGTAGTCGAAGGGGACGTTCCAGGCCCCGTCCAGGTGCCAGCGGGCGAACTCGTCGCCCCCCCGGGCATCGACGCGCAGGGTCCTGGGGTCCCGCAGGCGCCCGTCCGCCGGGTCGAGGGCCTCGACCTCCCCGAGGGGCTCGGGGCAGGGGACGAACAGTTCGTAGGCCTCCTTCGCGACGAAGGGGATTCCCCCCGGCCGGACCGCGTTGAACGCCAGCCCGACCGCGGCCGCCAGGGCCCCGATCCA
>Ga0302250_1000636_pt1 | contig 31996 bp, 34 predicted proteins | sample AAG_RA_Asp_MG_FD_193536 | JGI IMG/M metagenome (GOLD analysis project Ga0302250, IMG submission 193536) | Enriched activated sludge microbial communities from anaerobic digester in WTTP, New Holstein, Wisconsin, United States - AAG_RA_Asp | ecosystem: Engineered > Bioreactor > Anaerobic >... | reverse complement strand
CTCATGGACATCTCGGGCACGAACCTCTTCAACCTGAGAAAGAAGGTTGCCTCGGCCATCGATATCTCCCCCGACAAACTGGACAAAATGATCACGCCGGTCGAGAAAGCCTACGCGATCTGCGACCACACCCGCTGCCTTGCCTACATGCTCGGCGACTGCATCGTGCCCTCCAATGTCCGGGAAGGTTACCTTGCCCGGCTCGTCATCCGGCGGACCCTGCGGCTGATGAATGACCTGAAGATCACGGAGCCTCTCGCGGACCTGATCGAGCAGCAGACCCGGATCATGAGCAACCGGAGGTTCGAGCAGGACATCGCGGTTGTCCGCGAGATTTTAGACCGCGAGACCGAGAAGTACGCGGCAACCCTCGAACGCGGCACGCGGATCGTCCAGAAGGTGGCAAAGACCTACAAGGCCAAGAGCCAGCGGGTGCCCCTTGCCGAGGTCATGACCCTCTATGACTCGCACGGCATCCAGCCGGAGATGGTGAAAGAGATCGCGGCAAAGGAAGGCGCTGTCGTGGACCTCCCCGACAACTTCTACTCCATTGTTGCGGACATGCATTCTGAGTCCAAGCCGGCAGAAGAAGAGGACAAGACCGGGAAATATGCAGAGCGGGTCCGTGCCCTCCCACCCACAAAGAAACTCTACTACGAACAGCCCTCGGACATCGAGTTCGAGGCGGTCGTGCTCGACTTCTTTGACGAGTATGCCGTGCTCGACCAGACCCTCTTCTATCCTGAAGGTGGCGGCCAGCCGTCAGATACCGGCACTCTCGTCAGTTCCGACAGTATGGTCCAGGTGGACAGCGTCGTGAAGGTCGGCGAGGTCGTCCTCCACCATATCGCAGGCGGCGTCCTCCGCCGCGGCGAGCGGGTGAAGGGTATGGTGGACGAGGAGCGGCGCTGGTCCTTAATGCGCCACCACACGGCTACCCACATCATCCTCCATGCCGCAAAAGAGGTGCTTGGCGCGCACATCCACCAGGCCGGTGCCCAGAAAGGTGCGGACAGTTCCCGCATCGATATCCGGCACTTCAAGCATATCACTCCCGAAGAACTCCGCCGGATCGAGATTGCCGCAAACCGGATGATCATGACCAGCCAGCCGGTCGAGGTCTCGATCGAGGACCGGACAAAGGCCGAGCAGAAGTATGGCTTTGGCCTGTACCAGGGCGGCGTCCCGCCGGGCCGGGAGATCCGCGTTGTCAAGGTCGCTGGGGACATCGAGGCCTGCGCCGGAACCCACTGCCGGAGCACCGGGGAGGTCGGCGTTGTCAAGATCATCAGGGTCGAGCACATCCAGGACGGTATCGAACGGATCGAATTTGCTGCCGGTGTCGCCGCGGTCTACTACATGCAGCACCTTGAGCAGATCGTCGCTTCTGCAGCCGACACCCTCTCCGTCCAGTACGAAAACCTGCCGGCGACCGTGACCCGGTTCTTCACCGAATGGAAGGATCTCAAAAAAGAGGTCGAACGGATGAACTCGAAGATGGTGGACCTGGAGACGCAGGCGCTGATCGCAGAAGTTGTGGGGGGAGTCAACGTTGTCATCAAGCGGGTTGACCTGCCGCAGAAGGAACTCTCGGCGCTTGCCTCATCCGTTGCAGCACGGGGCGGTGTTGCACTCGTCGGGGGTGCTGGTGACACCGCACGGGTCGTCCTTGCATCCGGCGACCTAAGGGTCAATGCCGGGGAGATCATCGGGCAGGTCTGCGAGCTCCTCGGGGGCAAGGGCGGGGGAAAACCCAACCTTGCGCAGGGCGGGGGCCCCGAGACCGGCAAACTCGATCTTGCACTGAAAGTCGGACGCGAACGGATCCTTACGGCGCTGAATGGCTGATAACGTCCTTGTCCTGGAGCCGGGCGATGAACGGGCACAAAAAATAGCCAAGGCAATGGCAAGCTCCCTTGCTGGCGACATCCTCCAGTTCCTCGCAGACGGACCAAAAAGCCTGACCGCGATCACCGAGAAACTCCAGATCCCGATGAACACGGCGAAGTACCATGTCGAGAATCTTCTCGATGCAGGTATCATCGCAATTGCCGATACGAAGTACAGCATCAAAGGCCGGGAGGTCAAGCTTTACTCCCTGACCGACCAGCTCCTCATCGTTGCCCCGCGACGAGTGGACGTGCGTTCGCTGCTCCTGAAATATGCCTCGCTCTTCGGGATTGTGGCAGTATCGACGCTCGCAATCTCGACAATCCTGCCAATGCTCTCCGCTCCCGCAATGAACGCCGAGATGGTCTCGCTCAAGGCTGCGCCGGCACCCGCGGTCGACACTGCTACCGGGGCGGGGCGGGAAGCGGGGGCTGTTGCGCTTCAGGCAACGTTCGACACGGCATCAGTAACTGCCCCGACAGCATTCGACCCGGCCCTCGCATTCTTCATCGGGGGCATATTCGTCATCGTAATTCTGCTCTGCTACGAGGCATGGCTCTGGAAGAAGACGCGGTGAAGGCTGAAGCCCGGGGCCAGGACAATCCCTTCACTTTTTTTTAATCCACACGCCCATCGCAGGCAGGGCAACTAAGTAGAAAAAAGGAATCAATTATTACCGCACTCTTCGTGCAGCAAGCACAACCGCCAGGCCTGCCGCCGCGATACCAGCTGCAACGGTCAGCGGGGAGAGCGGAGACTGCGTGGCGGTCGGCCACGGGGTCGGCACGGTTGTGACGGTCGTACGGGTGGTTTTCACCACAGGCACCGTAGTTGTCGGCACGGTGGTGGCAACGGTCGGGGCAACAACGGTGAAGGACTTGCTCCCGATATACCCATCAGCATCCGAGAACTCAACCGTGTAATCGCCGCCGCTTGTCACCGCAACTTTCTGGGTGAAGATGCCGGCACCGTTCTTGATGTTGTTCTTTGTCTGGATCCACTGGGGCCCGTAGATCCGCCCATCCGGCCCGTTCACTTCGAGCTCGATGCCATCATTACCGCCATTCTTGAGCTCTCCTTCGATGCGGAGCGCGTCCTTTAGGTCCTGCGTTACAGGAGAAGTGATCTCAATCTCGTCCGACCGGTCGATGACCTTGATCAACTGCATGGTCGTTGAATCGGACCGGAGCCGGGCTTCATCGGAGCCGGTATACTGCATCTCGGCCTTATACGTGCCGCCCGGCAGGCCGGTCGTATCGACGATCACGTACTGCGTCCTCTGGTCGGACTGGATGGTGACTGCCTGTTTCCGGATCTGGGTCGTGGTATATCCGGACTGGTACAGGACAAGGTTGAAGGTTGTCCCGGGCGGGAAATCGCTGTCAACGCTGCACTTGAGGGAGGCCCCCGCCGCGACCTCTTCACTGCACTTCAGATAGAGCCCGTACGCGGAAACCGGGCCCGCCATTGCCAGGAGAATGAGTGCGATGAGAAGGATCCTTTTCATGCCTACAGGATCTTTTGTGTGGCGTTAAATGCTTATCTGTATGAAAACCGTGTGCGCCTGGCCCCACCGGCCCAAATTCAGACCATGCCGGTGAAGTTCTCAAGCATCCTTAAGCCCGCGGCCCCGCTCTTCTCCGGGTGGAACTGGACCCCATAGACATTGCCCCGGAAGACAGCCGATGCAAACGGGCAGATGTATTCGGTCGTTGTCAGGGTGTACTCCGGAGTTGTGTCCGCGTAATAGGAATGTACGAAATAGACGCTCTCGTCCGGCCGGACTCCGGCAAGGAGCGGGTTGTCCGGCTTCTCCAGCGTAAGCGAATTCCAGCCCATGTGGGGCACCTTGAACCCGGGCGTCTTCGGGAACCGCCTCACATTACCCGGGATGAGCCCGAGCCCTTTGTGAAAGCCGTGTTCCTCGCTCGTCTCCAGGAGCATCTGCATACCAAGGCAGATCCCGAGCAGCGGAACTTGCCGGGATGCTGAGACAACGGTCTCCTGCAGGGTGCCGAGTTTCTCCATAGCCTCGCGGAATGCCCCGACGCCCGGCAGGACGAGACCGTCAGCGGCCGCGATCTCCTCCTTATTGCAGGTGACAAGGACACTTGCCCCGGCCTTCTCCAGCCCCCGCATGACACTCCGGAGGTTGCCGGCACCGTAATCAATAATGGCTATCTGCGTCATTGTCCTCCATCCTGCCTTCTTTTATTCTCCAGCGCCCGTCCGTGACCCATGCTACCGGAAGTCCCTGTGCCTGCTGCCATTCATTGAGTTTTTCTGTCCAGCCCTGCCAGAGATCCGGATAATCACCGGCGATCATATGCAGTAATGCCATATCGCTTGACGGGCACATGAAGCAACCGATCCGGTCCAGCCGGTGTCCGTACAGGGCATTGTAGGGCGCCTCCTCGCGCCAGATGTACAGCCAGACATGCATTGCAGTCCAGTTATGGATCGGGGCTGCCGAGAGCTGCATTTTTACGTTCCGGTTCCGCCAGACCCGGTCGCTCTGCGCACGTGTCGCTGACTCGTACCGCCGCTGGCCGATGAACGAGAGGCATTCGCCCCACTTCTCCCGGATCAGGTCCAGCACGGGTGTCAGCTTGCAGACCCGGCAGCACCAGCGGGCGTTGACCGCCGGCGGGCCCTGCCGGGCAAAGGTCTCCCAGAACGTGTTGTTGCCATCGGTGCGGATCACCTCAAGGCTGTACTTTTCTGCAACCGACCGGACATTCTCGTAGGTTTCCGGGAACTCGAGGCCCGTGTCGGCGAAGAGCATCGGGACCTTCCCGATCGCTTTTGTCACTACAAGCAGGGTAGCGAGGCTGTCCTTACCCCCCGAGTAGGAGACGTTCGCTACGAGACCGGGGTTTCTTTCCGTAACGGACCTGACGAATGCGACCGCTTCTGCCTCTGCATCCTCAAGAACGCGGGCATTGGCCCGCACCGCATCGTCCCAGCCGGCCCTGCCGGGCACGATCTGCGACGCGATGTTCCTTCGCGTCCGCACAATGGAGCCTTTCTCCATGGCCCGGGCCGCTGCCGCGTCCACCTTTGCCCTCCCGACGCCGATACAGGTCCCGTCAGGGGCCATGATGAAGACCTCATCTCCGGCCCTGACCGAATCATCGATTGAGAGCATCCCGGGCCTAAGCACGCTCATGCCCTGGTCGCGGATGAACGGGACCGCGTCATCGCTCACCACAACAACGCGTTTTTTTGGTGTGAACAGATTGCAGGCTTCGGGCCGGGGCACCGGCTCCCATGCAAGTTTGTCCGGGAAGTACCGGATGATACCAGCAACACCGCCTCCCGCGATCACCTCTTCCATCCGGTCCTGGTCAGGAACCTTGTTTAAGAGCGCGAGGTGCCCTTCGGGAATGAGCGGGGCGCCAAAATGATCGGTGTAGATCCTGTTGATAAGTGCAACATCTTCCGGAAACGCCGGCCGTGCGTCGCCCGGCGGGGTGACCGGGACCTCGCGGGTTTCGGCACCGCAGGCGCAGCGCTTTGCCATGACGGGAGTGTGGCAGGTATCACACCAGCGAAGCAGGATCCTGCCAAGATACGAAGGACGCATTTCTCTCTCATCATACGTCTTTTGGGAATAAAAATCCACGAGGCGAAGGCAAGGGAGTACCGATAAATACCCTCCTTTCCCATCTTTACAGCAGATATGATCGATACCTGGCTTCTTGCCTCAGCCTGCCTAGTCCTCCTCCTGCTGGGGGCAATCTTCCGCATTGTCCGCACAAAGAGCAGGAACGACCGGTTCCTTGCAGCACTGGTCGCAATAACGATCGGGTCCGCAGCCGGCCTCACACTCAGCATCTCGCAGGGTACGCTCCTTTTCCTCGATATCGCGATCGCCCTCTCGCTCCTCTGCTTTGCCTTTCTCATTGCAGCAGTACGGTTTACCGGGGGTGCAGGGGCATGAGCTCATTCGTATTCGATATCGCAATCTGGCTCTTCCTCTTTGGAGCGTTCGTGTTCGGTGTGCTCGGGTTCTTCGGGCTTTTGATCTTCCCGGATATCCGGAGCCGGATGTTCACGGCATCGCGGGCAAGCCTGATCGCTGCGGGGCTCGTGATCACATCTGCCTTCATCTACGGAATCAACGGTTATCTGGAGTCCGGGCAGGAAATCTATGCCGCACTCCTTGTACACACGGCCCTCCTCGCCATCATTCTCTGTGCCGGCACCGTTGTGGTGACACGGATCCTGAAGGATACGGTAACTGAAACCATCCCCCCGCTTGAACCACAAAAATGAACTGTCCGTGAAAATACAGAACCCTTTTGGGGTCTTTTTTTAAGAGTTTGTAAAAACTGCAGAGTCTGGTTTTCCGGATTTCGTTGTGCACGAAAAAAGGATTATTCCGGTTCTTCTTCCTGGATCTCTTCCGGTTCCAGGAAACAGAGCACGCCGGCAATGCCAAGGATGATGACGGCAGGCATATAGAGGAAGAGGAGGTTCAATGACCCGGCGATCGGGACGGAGAGGGTGATAAACACCGCAGCAAAGACGAGCATCCACCCGGCAAACCGCGTCTCCTTGTTGGCAATGGCGGCACCCATGAGGCCGAGGCTGGAGAACAATGCGGTCTGGACTCCTGAGAGGGTCTGCTCGCTGCTCATCGCCGATAGGATCACGTACACGGCGATCAGGATACCACAAATTCCCCCGATGAGACCCAGGATGAACTGTTTCTTCATAGGAGTAGCGTTGCTCTTGAGCGGAATAAAGGTTGCCCCCTGGCTGTTTTTTGCGGGCCCCATGCGGCTCCCGATTCAAAAATGCGGCACCCCGCACCCATAAAATGCGCGTTGCTCCCCGTGAAACCGGCCGTTTCCCGTGCCCCTGAATCGTTCATAAGCCCGCAGATTGCAAAAAGGAGCCCTGTGCAAAGGTTTGCGCAATTTCTGATGTATAACTCTGATATGCTCTTTTTTTGGAGAAATGAGCATTTTTTTTGGGGTAAAAGTGCTGGTTTATGCTGATTCTATGCCCAAAAATGCCATTGCGACCAAAATATTTATTAATAGACAAAATAACAAAAAATATAACCCTTTCCGGTAGGAGGTGGATACCAACATGGCAGCAGCAAAGAAGGCGGCAGCTAAGAAGACGCCGGCAAAGAAGGCCCCAGCAAAGAAGGCGGCAGCTAAGAAGAAGTAATCTTGGCACACAACACTACACCTTATTTTTGGATTTGTTTTCAGGAATTTCCCTCTGCGGACTCTCATGCGTTCAGTACGGTCCGCCTTTTGCAGATACGCAATCCGGACAACAGTATACTATCGATCGTCATGTCAGTGGAAAAACCGCGGATCATTCCTTGCAAGATCGCAGGCAATGAGGGCGCTCTTCTCCTTTTCCTTGATCTCCAGCATGATGTCAAAGTCAAAGGGGCGGGAGCGTTCAAGGAAGAGAGAGAAATCTACCGGATCAATATGCTCAGCATGGCTGCCCGGCCGTTTGCCGGAGTGTTGCGAGCTGTAGTCCACCATCGGGATCCCGTCGGATTTCTCCCATGTCTCACCAGTCAGGTTCAGGGATTCTTCCATCAATTCTCCTGCGTTGTTGCAGGTATGGTGGAAGACATCGAACAGGACCGGGATGCCGGTCTCTTCATGGACTTTCAGGCAGTCTGCCGCGGTGAACCGCTGGTCGTCATTCTCGATCACAAGACGCCGGCGAATTGCCGGGTCGAGATGTTCGTACACCCGGACAAACCGTGCAAGGGCCGTTTCCTTGTCGCCATACACCCCGCCCACGTGGAGCTGGACCTTTGCAGAGGGATCCAGGCCCATTGCATCCAGCACGGAAGTATGGTAGGTAAGTTCGGCAATACTCCGGGCAACCACTTCCTTGTCCGGGGCGTTGAGGAGGATGAACTGGTCAGGGTGCATCGAGATCCGGGTTCCTGTCTTCCGGATGAACTCCCCGATATCCGCGAGTTCGTTTTGGAAGTGCTCCTGCCAGGGAAACGTGCAGACCGGGTGGGACGCGAAGGGCACCAGGTCAGATGTGATCCGGAAGAAGAGGATCCCGTTTTCACGGTTCCATGCAAGGATTCTTTTCAGGCACGCAAGGTTCCCCGCAACGGTTTCAACCAGCCGTTGCTCTGAGTACGAGGCAAGGCGGAAGGTCTTATTGGCGCTGCACCCGATCCCCCGGTTGATACAGGGATACCCGATCCGCATTCAGACACCGTGATGAAGGGTGGCCGGCACGGGCCGGCCGGATGTTGTTCAGGGATTCATCAGGTAGATAGATGCGTTCAGCACCGTGGCAATGCTCACCCACGCGATATAGGGGATGAGGAAATATGCCGCACTCTTCCGCACCCGGTAGAAGACAATGATGGTTGCAAGGATCAGCCACCAGAGGATGATGATGTCAATCAGACCGAGAAGAGGGGACCGGAGGCCGAAGAAGAGGAACGACCAGATGACATTCAAGAAAAACTGGACCATGAATATACCCACCGCAAACCGGACTTCCGGCTTCTCAATCCCCAGTTCCCAGACAAGAAAGAGGGCGATGCCCATGAGCGCAAAGAGCGTGACCCAGACCGGCCCAAAGACCCAGGCCGGCGGAGCAAAGAAGGGCTTGATCAGGCTTGAATACCAGGAGCCCGGTGCGGGCGTGGTCACCACCGAGCCGAGGCTCCCGACAATTTCACAGAAGAGGATCGCTGCCGCGAGTTTCAGCAGCGACGGTCCTTTCAGGTACGAAGAAAACTCCATGCTCATTCTCGTTTGTTTTCGCACTTAATCCTTAAGGTCCTGTCATGATCCGGGTGACCGGGCAGCGCACCGCAGCCTTCCACCTACCTTCGGTCAACGAACCGTTTCGGCCGTCCGGGCAGGCGGGAGAGCTCGAGGCCCTTGGGCGGTACGAAGTTGATCTCAATTCCAAACAGGTTCTCCTCCTGCTTCTGCCGAAGCGCTTTTTTCCAGGAATAGAACGACTGCATGAACCGTTCACTGACTCCCTCGCGGTCGCAGGAGGTGAGGTCTTTGCATTCGACGCTCACCCGGAGCAGGGTCTTTTCCTGGTCGTCACCCGCATACAGGAATGCCTCGTACTCCCCCGTGAGATACTCCATGTTCTCGCGCTGGAAGACTCCCCGTTCAATGTCCACCCGGTTCATGGGCGTGCCATGGGCCCAGAACGTTTCGGCCTCCCGCTGCGGTGTGTAGATCCGCATATGCGTCCGGCCGCAGGCGCACTTGTCGCGGCTGGTGACAACGGTCGTGTCATCGGTGTCGTAGTTGATGAGGAGCATCCCGCACTTTGCCCCGACCGGGAGCAGCGTTGTGAGCACGATTCGCCCGCACTCGCCTTCCTTCACGAATTCCTTCAGCTGCGGGTCGTAAAGGTCCATATGAACAAGGTCTTCGGGCACGTGGAGCCCCTGCTTTGCCGTACACTCCCCGCACATCGATCCCTCGGTGCTCCCGTACGTATTGTAGACATCGCAGCCCCAGAGCTCGGCAAGGTACGCCCGGGATTCGTCCGCAAACGCCTCGCCGCCAGCGATCAGTTTAGTCACCCCGGACTCCTTCGGATTCAGGCCCTCGGCCTCCATCTGCCGGGCGAGCCGGATCAGCTTGAAGACGCTGCCCACGATCCCGGTTGGCCGGTAGTTCGTGATGATGCGGAGTGGGAAGGTGCACTTGCCGTACGGGACAACCGTGATCCCGAGATCCCGGGCCGCAAGCGTCATAGTGTTTGCCCCCACGTTCATGCCGTACGAGGCGCAGATTACCATCCGGTCGCCGCGGGTGAATCCCTGCGATGTGAAGATGCGGGCATATTTCTCGGCCAGCCGCTCCCATTCCTCCCAGCAGAGGAAGAAACTCTTGGGCACTCCGCTTGTCCCGCTCGTCTCGTGGATCGTGTAGATATCCTGCGGGCTTGCGGAGAGGAAGCCATAGTCCGGCCGGTTCGGCGGCTGGTTAACCCGGACATCGCTGCCGGAGATGATCGGGAGCTCTTGTAAATCCTCGTGCTCACGGATGCTCTTTGGGTTGATCTTGTGTTCGCGGAACCAGGTACGGTAGAACGGTGAGTGCTCGTTCGCATAGCTGACCGTATACTTAACCCGTTCATCGATCAGGGCATCAAGATCGGACCGTGGCAGGGTCTCGATCTCTTCGCGGAAGAATCGGCTGTTCAACGTGCACACCTTAAGAGAAGTGAAGGCGTGCCGTGGTACATAATTATTTGCTTGAGGGATATCCACGACAGGACCCGGCACCCGCGCGGACATGCACTTGCAATGGGGGTGAGCAAAGGAGCCGAAAAAAATGGATCTCTTTATTAAACCGGATATCATTCGTACATTTCAGGATCATCCATGGAAACAAACCAGCTTGTCAGGTACGGATCGATAATCCTTGCCCTCTGTGTCATCGTTGCCAGCATCTGGGTCATCGTTATGCCGCCCGTTGGCGACGACGTCCAGGGAATCGCCCTGATGGCGATCGGCTTCTTCATGCTAGCTGTTGTCTACTACATCATGCGGCTTGAACGAAAGTTCGGGACTGCCTGATCTTTTTGATCGCATGGTGACAATACACGTTACACCGGAAGATGCCATGCTCGTACTCCAGGAGCGGATCGAGGCATTGAACACGATAAAAAAAGACGGGGCCGGGCTTGACTATTACGACTTCATCCGCTGGTGCTCGAAGACCTGGCAGACAGTCGACCGGATCTATGGGCAGGACGCCCCACACAGCGAAGAACTCCGCACCCTTGCCCTCGCGAACTGCTCCTGCAATGCTTCCCTGCAGGCTCTTGTCCTTGCCGAAGAGTACCATGCCCGGCTGCTCGCGTTCATTGATGAGATCCGTGCAGGGACGCCTGAGTAAACAGCACGGGCAGACCCAAACACCCTTCTGTGACGGGGCCACGTGATCAGGGGAGCAGTTCCATCTTTTTTGAAAAGCAAATACTCCGGTACGTTCTCCCCTACCCTTCCCCGCACTTCACCGGCCCGTTCCTGAAGAACACCAGCAGGATGACAAACGGCACAAGGTACAGGATATCGACAAAACCGAATCCCGCGATCACAAACAGGATCCCGAGCACCGCAACGCCCAGCGGCACGAGAAATTTCTGTGCAAGGAACGATGCCTCGGCCTCATTCAGGGCCGGCTCGAGTAGTTCCGGGTGGTTGCGGGCATGGTGCCACTGCCAGACCAGGATTAGCGAGAGGGCAAGATAGTTGATCTGGAAGAGGATGTTCGAGGCCGGAACTTCGTCGCTCATGGCAGCGAAGCTCTGCGTGAACGGAACAAAGACCACGATCATCAGCGAGAGAAGATGGAGGTAGATGAACCGGAAATCGAAGTTCCTGATCCGGTGGAACATCTGGAAATAGAAGAGCCAGAACATGCCGAGGATCAGGAATGCGCCGCCAAAATCGATGATCTCCAGGATGACCGAGACAAGATACTGTGCAAAGGTGAGATCGCTTGTTATCGACCCCGCAGCAGGCGCAGTGATGTTCCTGACCATCAGCGTCATCGTGAATGCGTAGATGCCGTTTGTGATCCGTTCCAGGTTTACCTTACTGATCGGGTCCATCGAAAAGAGATCTCCTTGTACCAGATAATTGGCGGAAGGGATATTTTATTGTGCATTGTTACCGGATCCTGACCGTACGCATTCAGGGTTCTGACAGGGATTCAGGACTTTACGATCCGGCACTCTGCTGTCACTTCCCCGACTTCTGCGAACATTGCAGCGATCGGACAGAACCGGGTGAGCGTCTGGTCGATGATGTTTCTCACTATCGCATCGTCTGCATCAGCCGTAAGCGTGATCGCCAGGTGAACCTTTTCGAAAAAAGCCGGCATGGTCCTCACCCGTGTCCCGTGGATCGCGATAGTCAAATCCGATGGGACGACTCCCTTGTCACCAAGGGCAAGAAGGATCTTCACGCCAACGCAGCCCCCGAGCGAGCCGATGAGGTACTGGATGGGATTTGCGAACTTCCCGTGCCCACCCATTCCGACCGGTGCTTCCATCGGGAACGAAATATCCCCCACAGCAGTCTGTACGGTGAATCGCCCGTCGCCATTGTACGTGACGGTCATGTCAACCGGTTTCCACTCTTTCCTTGAATCGTCCCAGGGGATCTCCGTGCTCATGCAGTACCGGTTGTCCTTGCTGCATAAGAAATCGTACGGGAAACCATAAACCGCCGGAGTCGTCCTCACCATTCAGGACGACATGTTAAATGCTCGAAAAAAATGGTGACTGTCTCTTGTATGAGCAAGATCATTGCTGGAGGCTGAAGACAATGTCAATACTGAAAAAAAACTATGAAATTTGTCAAACCACATCGTACCAGTTATTGCCGCTCAGCGCACCCGGCACGGTTGCAGCAACGGGGATCGATGCACCAAGGGCTGGCTTGACCTCAACCGTGAACTTCTCACCATACCCCAGGTCGGACTGCTTGTCGGTGGGCACAGGTATCGATATCATGACCATCTCCTTTGGCGCAAGAACACCGGCATGGGTGCCGTGGTTGCCCGCACTGACCTCCTTGACCCACGTATAGGTGACATCGTTTGCTGTATAGGTGGTTGAGTTTTTCGCCGTGGACAGGGTGTACCCAAAGGCACTCATCTCCGCACCGGTACCGCTTGCAGCAAGCTGCAGGTAGAACTCAATAGTCTGAACACCCGTGCCAGCTGCATTCGCCTGGATGCTGAGCCCGCCGGACTGTTGGACAGTGGACATTGCCTGGCCGATACCAGTGCGTACCGTCTCCTCGGCTTTCTGCGATGTTAAAAACCCTGAACCCAGGATGACATACCCAAAGACCGCCGCGACAACAATGAATGCAATCAGCACGATTGCCGCTTCAAGTCCGGTAAATGCATATTCATGATTATTTTTGAAATTCATGGACACACCCCTGATAATTTTACATTTCAGGCTAGTAATGAGTTAATACAGTGAATTTGCCATTATACTATATTAACTTTTTTGAATGCCCAACAGAGAAATAGATACGATCCAAAAAAAATTTGTGACTTTCACAGAGATCTACAAGAGATCTGATAGTATTCCGTGATGACTGATACCTGTATGAATACCCGGAACAGCCCGGCACATAAACGAAGTTTATATGTAAAACGCTGAACCGGATCTGGATCTATTTCAATGTTTTTACAGTCAGGTTGAAAAAAAAATCATTGTGCAGTGCGATTTTTCATTTCCCTCTGCGTAAAAGAAAAAACCGCAAAAAACTGATGAAGGATTATACCACAGATGCAAGCACCACAAAACATCCTGATCCAATTAACAGAAGCTGTTGGTTCGCATCCTGTACCAGGGATGACGGGGAAAAACCGGGACATGGGGGGGCATCCCTCACACCCTGAAAAGATCTCTCACCTGCTCAGCGGCGACTCATCCATGCCAATGAAGTGGAGGGCATTCTCCCCGTACTCGACCGGGGCATAATGCGATCCGACATGCGGGAGTCCCTTGAACCGCACCAGCCATGAGCCATTAATCTGTCCGGCAATCCGGACCGCGACCGGTTCGGGAGTCAAAACATCGTCCGTCCCTACGACCAGCATCACATCGTTGTCGATCAGGGAGAGTTTATCCCATGACCCGTTCCACGCAAGGTTTGCCTCTGCTTCCTCCCTCACACCATTCATTTGCGTGGGATCGGTTGCCGAACGATTGATGATCGTGTACAGGAGTGTGGTCTCAGGGACCCGGATGCTGTAGGTCACGGAGTCGAGGACCAGTTTTTTCACGCGGCCCGGGTGATCGATCACCAGCTGCTGCGAGACCGAAGCCCCCATCGAGACCCCGTACACGTGCATGCTGTCATACCCGAGAGCCTTCATCAGCCCTGCCGCATCCTCGGCATACAGGGATATGGTGGGTATTGCATTGTCATCAGTACTGTATCCCATCCCCCGGTGATCGTAGGTATAAACATGGTATTTCGAGGCAAGGATCGAGATGAACGTCTCGTTCCACTGGGAGTCCATGGTGGCGCCAAATCCCGGGATGAGGAGAACTGGTTCGCCGGAACCGAATTCGCGATAGCCAAGGGTGACACCATTGACCTCTGCGTACTTCACGGGCGTTGCATTGATCGATACGGCGGGCCAGGCTTGAGATGCCGGAATAGTTGCCGGCACGGCCGGGCAGGTTGCCGGGGCGGGAGCATTCGTGCACCCTGCCACAATAACGAGACAGACAACGGAAGCGATGACCAGGATGAGCATCAGGGACTTGTTCATGAAAAACCTCGTTTTGAAAATTTTCTTGTCAAGAATGATCTCTCTGTAATTGCGTGGCGCACTAAAAAAAATTCCTGCCGAACCATTTTCCGCATTAGTTGTTTGCATTTTTTGGGGAACAATAAAGATCCAATGATGATGGTCAGTGATAACACCCATCCATATTGTTTGCCCAACCTCATTGCGTGTTACCTCTGCTGACTGATTAGCAGGGGGACGGGAAATCTCCGAGGAAAAGGATTGCTCCTCCGTCGTTACAGTCCCGCTTAAAACTCCCTTTCGGTTCGTTTTATGTGCTCATATCCAGAAAAAACAAGGATCGATGAACAGGGAGGGAATATACTGGCATTTTTTTACGTATAATCCAGTCTCTATTGGGCAAAAAAACGAAAATTTACGGGATTTTTCAAAATGGTGTACTGTAATTCGGTAAAAAGTGCGACCCCCCAAAAGTCGGTTTTTCAAAATGAACCCGGATTCGAAAAAGAAGCCCTATACGAGTAGATTTGTTTCTGGCAGTTGAGCATAGTACAACGAGGGGTGCAAAAGGGAGTTCACCTGCGACTGGCCGGTATTCCATGGACCGGATCCGGAGGATGGTGGGGTTGTAATTATGCACGTACTATGATGCATTGAGCAACCCCTGCGGGAAAATTTTGTGCCGGACCCTGCTCAAAAAACTTTCAACGCGATCACGATCGCAATTGATTTGCTGATCCGGATCAACCGGACCCTGGTTAAAAATTTTTGAGCGGCCCCTGCTCGAAAAAAATTCAGCAGACTCTGCCTGCCAAATGTTAAATGGATCTGTATGAGCGGAAAACCTGTATGGTGCACCATCGACGAAGGGCTTTCCGGATTTTCGTGCAGACCCTGCTCAATTTTTTCCGGGCGGACCCTGATGAAAAAAATTTGAGCGGACTCTGCTTGAAAAATTTTTAACGGACCCTGCTCGAAAAAATTCAAACGCGATCATGATCGCGATTCGAAGACATCCAGTCTTCTCGTTCTCCTGGCCTGATGGCCAGTCGAATTTGAAAAGGTGTTTCAGATTGACCGGACCTTGATTGAAAATTTTTTGCCGGACTCTGGTTATGAAATGTTGAACTCATGCGAATGATGCGATGCCCTACGCGCAAAAGGTCTGCCGACTACTCGAAGAATCCTGCGGATTCTTCTCGTGCCTCATCTCGAAGAACGCTTACGCATTCTTCTCCTGTCTCAAGTCTGATGACTTTCAACACTCTGATGAGATTCGGCATTTCACTACTCACTTACCTGTACAAACACTTGCGTACGGGCTCTTGCCCAGGCGCGACCCGACGAGGCGTTGCGCCGACTCCCTGCGAAGCAGGGAGGGGGGAGCATCATCACTTCATATTCTCAAACATCTGCTGCGAATGTGACACTTGAAGTCGGTTGCAGGATGAGGTAAATTTTAAAATAAATACATTTACCGATTTAGCAAATTCTAAAAAAAATCTATTTTAAAAGTCCGTCATAACCCTGAACTGGTCGATCTCATCCCGGTTGAGCTGCTCTAAGAACTCATCGGCTGCATGACCAATGTCCTTGCTCGCAGTGATTGCACGGCCGACCACGAGGATGTCGGCGCCGGATTTCAGCGCTTCCTTCACAACATCGACGCGGATACCGCCGGCGGTTGCGACCAGCAGCTTGCCGCCTGCTGCCTTCTTGATGGCCGGGATGTCTCCCCAGGCATGGGCGGTCTCTTCCACATCGATTGCACGGTGGAGTTCCACGATGTCGGGCTTGACCTTTAAGCTCGCGATCAGTTTTGCCGGGTTCGTGACGTTCAGCATATCGATGATGGAGTAGATGCCGACCTTCCGTGCTTCCGAGATTGCCTTCTCGATGGTGGAGGTCGGGGCAAGGCCCGAGACCACGACTGCGTCAGCGGTTGCATCGGCTGCCATGCGGGCTTCGAGATTGCCGGTGTCGAGGATCTTCATGTCCGCGATGATGAACGCGTTCGGGCGGAGTTTCCGTATTTCACCAAGAACCGAGAGGCCGAACTTCTTGATGAGCGGGGTACCGGCCTCGATGATCACGTGGTCGTTGTCGGGCACGCTTTTTAAGACCTGGGCGACCTTGCCCATGTCCACGAGATCCATTGCCACCTGCAGGTACGGCGGGTCCCAGAGCCGGGTGACCTTGAAGCCCATGATAGCGTGGGCTGCACGGTCCTTTTCGAAGACCAGCGTCTTGGTGTCCGGGAACTTCTCGAGGGCACGGTGGATCGCAAGCTTGGTTGCACCGTAGTTGTACCGGTAGATCTTGTTGTAGTCCTTTGCATCCGGGTGGACAAAGGCCGAGCAGATGATGACGGTGTTCTCGATATCGACACCGGCAAAGGCGTTCTCCTCAACGCAGTCGGCAACTGCCTTCGCAACCGCTGCCTGGACCGGGCCGAACATCTCGTTGACCTGGTCCATGTCCTTTAAGGTTACCTTAGGGATGATGACGGTCGCGGGCTTCGTTAAGAGGTTCGGGCGTACAACGGCAAGGAGTGGGGTGTGCCCCTGGGAAAGCTGCGAGATCGCGTTTGCGAACGCGTTCCCGACCGGGCCTTCCTTGTCTCCCATGAGGAGGTCGATGTGCGCCAGTTCCGCGCCATCGCCAATGAGTGCTTCTCCGACAAGATACATGAAATTCTCCGTGTTGCTAATTATCTGCCGTTTATCTATGATAAAGTTACGAGCCGGGCTCTGATCAGTGAGATCGATCGCACCATCCCGCACACATTTTGGTACGATATATAAGGCCCGTGCCGGGTTCAAAGAGGCACTGAGGCTGTGACTTGTTGCAGGAGGCCGTTACCGTGCCTATCCTGCGATCATGTGCGAGAGAAGGATGTTCAGCCCGATCACGATCAGGATAAGGCCACCCGCGATCTCGATCCGTTTCCCGAGAACGGACTTGAGCTGCATTCCGGATAAAACACCGGCACAGGAAAAAACAAAGGCCACGATCCCAATGATGAGAGCGGGCATAAGCACATCCATGTGCAGAAAGGCAAAGGACACACCCACCGCAAGCGCATCAATGCTTGTTGCAAAAGAGAGAAGCATCACCGGAACGAAAGCGAGGGTGCTGATCTTCTCTTCCTCTTCCCCGGTTTCCAGCCCTTCATGGATCATCTTTGCGCCAATGACCGCGAGCAGGATGAACGCCACCCAGTGATCGAACCCGGCAATAAGCACCGTCAATCCGGTGCCGGCAGCCCAGCCAACAAGCGTCATGCCAGCCTGGAAACCACCAAAGCAGAGCGCGATGATGAGCGCTGTTTTCAAAAGATTTGTCTTTGTCGATGTCCCGATGGCAAGAGAGACCGCCAGGCAGTCCATTGCAAGCGCGATGCCAATGAGAACGGGGGTGACGAAGTCCATGGTTTGCTAATTGTTCGAGCCGGGGGGAAATAAGGGCTCTGGACGCTCCACGATTATTCAGATGAACAATTATACGAGGAGTTTTCCCGAGAAGACCTGTACGACATTACCCGAGAGGATGATACGGTCGCCCGCGAGTCTCATTCGTACCGATCCTCCCCGTGCCGAGCACTGGAACCCGGTCATCTCTGTTTTCCCCAGCTTCTCTCCCCAGTAGGGCGCAAGGCAGCAGTGGGCCGAGCCGGTCACCGGGTCCTCGGGCACGCCAACGGCAGGCGCAAAGAACCGCGAGACAAAGTCGAAGTGCGGCAGATCGGATACGGCCGTGATAATGATGCCCCGGGCCTTGATGAGGGCGAGTGCCTCCATGTCCGGTTCCAGGCTGCATACATCATCGGCAAGGGGAAGCTCGACAAGGATGTCGAACCGGTTCCGGCCGGTGTAGAGCGGTTCGATCCCGAGCGCCTGACCAAGGCCGGGGATCGCCATGGAGGTCTTCGGGGGCTCGGCCGGGAAGTCCATGCTGATCCAATCGCCGTCCTTTCGGGCGGTCAGCCTGCCGGAGAGCGTCTCAAAAACGATCTCCCGCTCTGCTGGCACGCGGCGGGTCTCGTAGAGTACGGACGCTGCCGCAAGCGTTGCATGGCCGCAGAGCTCGATCTCCTTTGCGGGCGTGAACCACCGCAACCGCCAGCCGGATCCTTCCGGGAAGAGGAACGCGGTCTCGGAGTGCTTCAGCTCGGCGGCCACCTGCTGCATCCATGTATCGTCAGCCGGGCCGTCCGGGATACAGACGCCCGCCGTGTTCCCGCGGAAGGGTGAACTCGTGAAGGCGTCAACAAGGTGCAGTTCTGCTTCCATGGAAGAGAGGTTATGTGCCGGGAGAAATAAAGGATCGGGAGAGGGCCTGGGAAAAGAACATCCGGAATACAGGAAATCCAGGAGGCGCTGTCAAAGAAAGCCTTAAGAGAAAACGTGGGGTTGGTGAGATTTGAACTCACGATCGACGGGTCTCTCCGACATGCGCATCAGTGCTCCAACGGGTCATCATCCATAAGTCAGTAGACCCATTGTTCATCATCTGAGCACTCGGTTGAACGCAAAGACCGCTGGAGCCCGTCGCCATACCGGGCTAGGCCACAACCCCTTACACCAGCAGGGACGGTATTCCCGTGCTGACTCAATACAATCGCATTGCAGAAACTTAAGAGTTTTGTTCCCGTGCCAGCCCGAGCAAGACGGCAGGTGCACCACTTCCGCCACAGATCATCACGCATATAAAATCCCCTGCCCCAGTACTGGTGCAATGGTTGAGGGCAGCTATATTTGCGGAACATCAGCAGTACCCCTGCTGGGCATGACCATCAGCGAGATGGTCGACAGCATTGCAGAAAAATACCCGGACACCGATGCCGTTGTGTCCATGCACCAGAACATCCGGTGGACCTACAAGGAGTTCGCAGATCAGATAAACCTGGTAGCCCGCGCCCTCATGGGTCTTGGTGTTGAGAAGGGCGACCGTGTCGGTATCTGGGCCATGAACTATGCCGAATGGGTGGTAGTCCAGTTCGCGACCTCCAAGATCGGGGCAATCATGGTGAACATCAACCCGTCGTACCGCACGTACGAGCTCGAGTACGTGCTCAAGCAGGCGGAGATCTCGACCCTGATCGTGCAGGGGCGGTTCAAGACTTCAGACTACGTAGGGATGTTCTTTGAGGCCTGTCCCGAGGCCTACGAATGCAAGCCGGGGAAGATCTCGACTGAAAAGTTCCCGTTCCTCAAGCGGGCGGTTTTCATGGGCGAGATCCCGTACAACGGCATGTACACCTGGTCGGATTTCCTTGCAAAAGCAGACGCGATCACCATGGCCGACGTCACCGAGCGGGGAGAGGGGCTTTCGTTTGATGACCCCATCAACATCCAGTACACGAGCGGTACCACCGGGTTCCCGAAAGGTGTAGTCCTGACGCACCACAATGTCCTCAACAACGGTTTCATCATCGGCGAAGGGATGAAATTTACGGAAAAGGACCGGCTCTGCATCCCGGTCCCCTTCTACCACTGCTTCGGAATGGTCCTCAGTAACCTGGCGTGCGTCACCCACGGCACGACCATGGTGCTGCCCGCCCCGACTTTCGATGCCGAAGCGGTCCTGCAGACCGTGGAGAAAGAGCACTGCACGGCCCTGCACGGCGTCCCGACCATGTTCATCGCCGAGCTCACCCACCCCAACTTCGCGAAGTACGATCTCCGCTCCCTCCGGACCGGCATCATGGCCGGCTCGCCCTGCCCTATTGAAGTGATGAAGGCGGTAAACACCAAGATGCACATGAGCGAGATCGTGATCGTGTACGGCCAGACCGAGACGAGCCCCGGTGTCACGATGACAACCACCGAAGATCCGGTCGACCGCCGGGTGAGCACGATTGGCAGGGCGTTCCCCCATACCGAACTCAAGATCATCGATCCCAAGACTGGCAAGATCGTCCCCACGGGAGAGATCGGTGAGATCTGCGCCCGCGGTTACTGTGTCATGAAGTGTTATTACAACAACCCCTCGGCCACCCATGCCACTCTTGATAAGGACCGCTGGAACCATACCGGTGACCTCGCCACCATGGACGAGGAGGGGTACTTCAAGATCGTGGGCCGGTTAAAGGACATGGTTATCCGGGGCGGCGAGAATATTTACCCCCGGGAGATCGAAGAGTTCCTGCACCACCACGAAAAGATCGCCGATGTCTATGTAGTCGGCGTACCGGACATCAAGTACGGCGAGGAGCTCTGCGCCTGGGTGAAGATGAAACCGGGCCAGACCATGACCGACCAGGATGTGAAAGATTTCTGTAAGGGAAAGATCGCCCACTACAAGATCCCCCGTTACATCATGTTCGTCAATGATTTCCCGATCAACATATCCGGCAAGATCATGAAGTTCAAGATGCGCGAAGAGTCGATCAAGGTGCTCGGGCTGGAAGAGGCTGCGAGTATCCAGACCGCATAATTTCTTTTCCTTTTCTGGGATTTTTTCTGATTCGTGTCCAAGGTGTTTCCTGATTCACCGGCCTTTGAACCCCTTTGTATCCCTTGCACCACCCACCGCTCCGCAAAGCCTTTGTTGTGAAACAACGACATCGTGCATGCTATGAAAGCCCATCGTCTCATACCTGTTGCAGCCCTTCTGCTCCTCTCCCTTGTCATGGTCTTCTTTTCGGGGTGCACAACCACCTCTCCAGACGCATCCACATCGGGAACGCAGGCCACGATGCCGGCGAACCTGAACGCAAAGGACTGCTTCTTCCGGATCGATGACTCTGCGCACAGCATGAACTACGGGGACATACGCGAGATCACGATCACCGGCCATGTCAGCAACATCTGCAGCGTTCCGATGGACAAGCTCACAGTACGGGCAACATTCTATGATACTGCCGGGAAACGTCTCGCCTCAGCCGACGGGTATGCCGGGCGTGTCGGATTCCACGAGACGGTGCCATTCACGCTCACGGCAGATATTCCCTCGGACGCGGGTGCGTTCAGGTATACCCTGGAACCGGTATTTCTTCAGTAACCGGTACGGGAACCCTTCCTTTTAGCGCACGCGATAACCGGTGTAGTCCATCTGCGCCGCAATCTTTTTTCGTACTTCGGGCCCGGCGATCCTTTCGCACAGGTACAGACCGAGATCGATGCCTGCTGTCACCCCACCGGCCGTGATGATGTTCCCGTCATCAACGATCCGGTCCGGCAGGACTTCACCAGCGAAGTGCTTCAGGAATCCTGCAAAATGCGGGTGGGTTGTCGCCCGCTTCCCCTTCAGCATACCGGCAGCCCCGAGCAGGAGCGATCCGCCGCAGAGGGCCGCAACCGTTGTTCTCCCTGATGCCACCGCGATCCAGCGCAGGAATTCCGGGTCCTTCATGAGCAGCTGGATCCCATCTCCGCCCGGAACGATGACATAATCATATTCTGAGAGATCGGGTGTTGCCCTGTCGACTTTAAGCCGTGCGCCTTCCGATGACCGGACATCTCCCGTGCGGGAGCAGATATCGTACGTAAGATCGGGAACAAATCGCATGGTCTTCAGCCGGGTCAGGGGATCATAGGCACCGGCAAAATCGAGCAGGGTGAGATTATCGTACACAACAAACGCGATCTTCATAGGAAATTTCTCCAGGACAAGAAAAATGGATCAGAGAACGCCGAACCACGCAATATACGATGTCGAGATCATGATGACGAGGAGCACGATCAGGATCTTGTACCCGCAGGTCTCGCAGATACCAAGAAACGAGGGATTCTTCCCCTGATCATACGATTCTGAACAAATGCGGCATGCATGTGAATCCTCACCGTGCCCCGGGTGATCGTGATGTTCGAATGCCTCGTGATGATGGGTCATAGTACCGTCTTTTATCGGTAAAAGGGTAAAACGCTGTCGAACGGTTCCAGCGAAAAATACATTCTTTGCAGGGTCAGGAGCGCTTCCTGAGTTTCTCCACCATGTCGGATATCCGGGCCTTTGCTGCGGCAGTTGCTTCTTCGTCCCGCTCCAGCATGACGGTGATCACGTCCCCCTCCCGGCTGCCCGGGGGAAGGAGCACTGCCGGGATGCTGATGTGACGGGTACCGTCTTCACGGTCGATAAGGATGGCAAACCCATTGTCGACCCGGTCGATGGTTGCTTTCATGCCTCTGCCTCATCTGCCCGCGTGTCGATAATCGCACCGGTGCCGTCCCGCAGGATCGCGAGGTCGCCGCTGTTTCCCCAGAGTGGGGATGACCTGCCCATGTAGAGCGCCGTATCGTTCATGCTGCCGCTTCCGGAAAAAACCGTGACCGACGATGAAGGGAGAAGAAGGACAGCCGGGAAGGTGAATGTGCCCGAGCCGGTTTTATCGGAGAGCGTCCAACCGGCGATCAGGGCCCCCTCGTCTCCGCGGTTCGTGACCGTGACCCATTCCCCGTTCAGGTTTTCCCGGTCATCGCCCGGTGCATCAAACTGCGCCCTGCTGATGTAAACCCCGGAAGCGTTCCCGAGCTGGACCGGGGGAAGCGTTATTGGTATCGTGACATTCGCGGGGAGGGGCGATGCAAGATCAGGTATATCCAGGGAGATTGTAGGCTGGGATGGTACCGGACTGCTGGTTGCCGGAACCGGATGGGTTGCGGTGACTGCCGCGTTCCAGAAACCCGCATCCCCATTCTCTGTGGTAACCGAGATTGTATTCCCGTCGCTCTCCACGCGGATCGTCCCGTCCGTGTCCGTGCGGAAGACCGTGGGACCTGCAGCGTTCAGCCGTTCGAGTGTCTCCCTGTGGGGATGCCCGTAATCATTTCCTTTTCCCAAGGACAGGATGGCAACCTGCGGATTAACACGGGAAAGGAACGCTACTGAGCTTGCGCCGGAACTCCCGTGGTGGCCGACCTTCAGCACGTGTGCGTCCAGCGGGTAACCAGATTTCACCAGGGCATCTTCCGCGGGAGCCGTTGCATCGCCCGTGTAAAGCAGGTTCACGGTACCGTACGAGACCCGAAGGATGATGCTGTTGGTGTTGAGGTCAGCGCCAATCCGTTCTTTGGGAGGCGAGAGCACGAGGATTTGGAGCGCGGGATCGATGTCGATGGTCTGGCCCCGGTCCGCGACAATGTAGGGGATCTGCTCCCGGTCAATCGTTGCCAGGAACTTCTCGTACAGGGATGACGAGGTGGGGAGGCCGGAATCGAGGACTTTGCCGACCTTAAAATTCGCAAGTATGGCCTGCATCCCGCCAATATGGTCAGCATGCGGGTGCGTTGCCACGAGGAGATCGATCTTCCTGACACCAAGATCCTGCAGGGCACGGACAACAGTATCGCCTTGGTCCGTGTCACCGGCATCAATCAGGATCACCTTGTCCCGGAAGAGAATAACCGAAGAGTCCCCCTGCCCGACATCCAGGAAATACGCCCTGAAGTCGCCCGTGGTGCTCTGGTTGAGAACCGGGCCGTAGTGCGTGCCGTTGGAGGTGCATCCGGCAAGAAGGAGAGCAAAAACAAGGATGAGGGTGAGGCAGACACCGGCCCGGAGTTGAAACGGAGATGACACCCGCATTACCTTCCTTATCCCGATTGTGCCCGTGCAACGAGAGCAACAGCCGCTTCCGCGGCCCCGTTCAGCACATATGCCTCGTCGGGGATACCGCGGTCGAGCATCAGGACGCGGCCATTGCAGATCGTGGTCTCGACCGAGCCTCCGTTCGTGGAGTAGACGAGGTTCGAGGTCGCGTTGTGGAGCGGGATGTTGCATGCATCGCGGTTGCTGACAAGGATGATATCGGCCGGTGCGCCGGCAACGAGTCGGCCGGTGGGGAGACCCAGCGCCTTTGCCCCGTTTGCCGAGGCCATGGCAAGGGCCTCCGGCGCCGGCAGGACCGTTGGATTGTTCCAGAAGAACTTCTGGAGGATGGCTGCCACCTTCATCTCCTCGAGCATGTCGAGGTTGTTGTTCGAAGCGCACCCGTCCGTGCCAAGGCACGGGTTCGCCCCGGCGGCCTTCAGGGCAGCATACGGCATGGCCCGGTTGGTGGCAAGCTTCATGTTGCTGACCGGGTTGTGGGCGGCCGAGACGCCGCGCTTTCCGAGAAGGCTGCACTCTGCATCGTCCAGCCAGCAGCAGTGGGCGGCAACGGTTTGGGGAGTTAAGATGCCGCAGGAGTCGAGGTGGGCTGCGGGGCGCTTCCCGTGGGCCGCAACGCAGTCGGTCACCTCCTTCTCAGTCTCGGAGAGGTGGATGTGGATGCCGATCTTCTGCTCCCGTGCAAACTCGGCGCACCACTTCAGGCCTTCCGGGGAGACCGTGTAGATTGCGTGCGGCCCGACGGCTGCGGTGATCCTGGGGTTGTCCAGGGATTTGATGTGCGCTGCGAGATTCTCGGTTGCCTTGCATTCGGCCTCCCGCTTCTCCGCATTGAAGAGATCGATGAACCCGTACGAGAGGACAGCCCGGATACCTGTTTCGCTCACGGCCTTTGCCGCCTGGTCCATCATGAAGTACATATCATTGAACGCGGTGGTACCGGACCGGATCATCTCGATGCAGGCAAGCTTTGTCCCCCAGTAGATATCTTCCGGCTTCAGGTGGGCCTCTAAGGGCCAGATCTTCTGGCTGAGCCAGTCCTGCAGGATCATGTCATCGGCATAGCCCCGCAGGAGCGTCATCGCTGCATGGGTGTGCGTGTTAACGAGCCCCGGAAGGGCAAGCGCCCCGTTCCCGTCAATCTGGAAATCCTCCTCGCCCTTCCACTCCTTCCCCGCCATCTCCCCGATGGAGGTGATGATCCCCTTCTCATCGATAATGATGTCAACTTTCTTCCCGTCGACGACAACGTTTGTTATCATCAGGGTGTGGTTCTTGCCGAATATCCCGTCCATATCATCTGAAGTCATTGTTCCTCTCGCTCCATTCAGCTCATATGCTTAATTATCGTATTCAAAATCTCTTCTGTCCTGTCCTTGTGCTGCCGGGAAACACTGACCATATGCTCGTACGTCAGGACTTCCTTTCCAAGGCCGTTCGCATAGTTCTCGATGGTGCAAAGTGCCGCAAACTCAATCCCCAGTTCACGGGCAAGGGTAGCTTCGGATGCGACCGTCATGCCTACAACGTCTGCGATCTTCGCGAGCGCTTCCACTTCTGCAACAGTTTCGATCCGCGGCCCCCGCGTCTGGACATACGTCCCGCCAAAGCGTGCCGAAGGAACCAGTTCCTTCAGCTTTTTGGCCAGGTCTTCCGAGAGCTCGGGGCGGACGTGCTCGATTGCGTGGTCGTGGATCGACGGGATGTCCGTCATGCTCACGTAGTCCGTGGGGATCAGGAGCGAGCCGGGAGCGATCTCCCGTTTCAGCGATCCCGATGACCCGAAGGCCACGATCCTGGTAACGCCCGCGATTGCCATGGCCGCAAGGTTGGCCCGGTAGTTTATCCGGTGCGGGGGACGGTTGTTCTGGTGGCGCATCAGCATCACAAGATCCTTCCCGCAGAGCAGCTCAGCGGGGCCGAACGGCGTTGCCACAGTCTTCTTCTCAAATCGTGGGAGCGTTGAGAAGAGCAGGCTCGTGCCCCCGATGATCCCAAGCATCAGCCCCTCCCGGGAGGGATACCGGGTGGCAGAAGAGTTCTATCAGCCATGGAATTCTTTCCTTCCTTAAGGAAATGTTGGCGGCGATGCACTAATACATACCGTATTTTTGGGGGGAACTGACGCGGGCACCAGGGCCCGGGCCGGGAGTTGACGAACAATTCTTTTATCCTATGCCAACCTAGTAGATAGGAGCGGGCCGGTAGATCAGTGGTAGATCGCTTCCTTGGCATGGAAGAGGCCGCGGGTTCAATTCCCGCCCGGTCCATTTCTTCTCCCGTAAACACTCCATTTCTCCCGCTTTTTTGCAATATGTCAGACAATTCCTGCAGTTTTTTCCCCGTTCCGGCAGATTCTCCCGGGATCGATTTCGAAATACATAAGAAAGGTGAGGGCAAAACAGTCGCATCAGCTGCATCACCTCCCCGCCAGCCGCGTTTTTTTTGGGACGGGTGCGGAACGCCACAACCGAAAGGAGGGAAGTTCCCCGTATGGTCGGATTGAACCGGTTCTCTGGCAGGAGGATTGTTGTTGTCGAGGACAGCCGCACCCAGGCCGAGTACCTCTGTCATCTCCTGGAACTGGAGGGGGCCAGAGTCGTGGCAGCGGTCGCGGGAGAGGAAGCGCTGGCAGAAATCCGGAACAACCCTCCTGACATCGTGCTTACCGACATCGTGATGCCAGGCATGGACGGGTATGAGCTCTGCCATGCGATCAAGGCGGACCCGAAAACGGCAGGGATTCCGGTTATCCTCGTCACCCAGCTCTGTGATCCTTCTGATGTGCTGAAGGGACTTGTGGCCGGAGCAGAGAACTTCATTGTCAAACCCTATAATCCGGAGCAGGTCCATTCCCGGATTGCCGCTGCACTTGACGCGAAAAATCAACCCGATCCGGATGGGCAGCGGGAAGCGTTTGAGTACATCCTTGACGGGCAGCCATATACCATCACGTTCAGCCGGTCACGGATTCTTGACGTCCTTCTCTCCACGTACGAGTTTGCCATTAAAAAGAACACCGAGCTGCAGGAGGCGCACGAGCACATGACGGCTTTAAACGAGGAGCTGATGGCGGCAGTCGAGGACCTCCAGCAGGCAAACCGAAACCTTTCAACGGAGAATGCCGAGCGGGGTCGGGTGGAGAGGGCGCTCGCCAATGCCAACCGGAAGCTCAATCTCATGACGAGCGTAACCCGGCACGACATCAACAACCAGATCCTCTCGCTCCACGGTTACATTGAGCTTGCTGAGATGGAGATCCATGACGTAAAAGCCATTGAATATATCGGGAAAGCGAAGACTGCCGCGCAGACGATCCAGCGGCAGATAGCGTTCACCAAGCAGTACGAGGACATCGGGGTTAAGGCCCCCCGCTGGCAGGACCTCGCCACGGCTATCGATCCGCTAAGGCAGACCCTCACCGGCGAGTCCATCGAGCTCGTGACCCATGGACTCCAGTACGAGGTCTATGCCGACCCGCTCTTCTCCCGTGTCTTCGAGAACCTGGCTGACAACTCCATCCGTCACGGGAAGCAAGTCCGACGGATCACTATTTCCGCAGAGCGGTCTCTCGATGGCGGGCTGCTCATCATGTACGAAGATGACGGAGGAGGGGTGGACGAGGCCGAAAAGACAAAAATCTTCGATAAAGGATTCGGCAGGAACACCGGCCTTGGTCTCTTCCTCTCGCGGGAGATCCTCGAGTTCACCGGGATCTCGATCCGGGAGAATGGTGTACCCGGAAAGGGTGCTCTGTTCGAGATCACGGTTCCGCCGGAAGAAGTAAGGAAAGCCGGTTCGCAGTAAGAGACTCCATTCCTGCCGGGCCGGCTGACGGTATGGAACAATCCTGGATGGCAAACCGCTGCCGGGACACAGGCTTCCTGAGAACTCACTTTTTTATAGTCCGGCAATAAGGGTACGACCGGAGATTATGCGCATCCGTGACCTGATCCTGCCGGAAGACAAGGTCTTCTTCACGCTCTTTTTAGAGATGGCCGAGAAGATCGGCGAGGCCGCTACAACGTTCAACGAGATCACCCACGAGCTTCCCGGGGGAACCGAGAAAGGCCACAAGGTGCGGCAGATCGAGCACCACGGCGATGAGATCACCCGGAAGATCTTCGAGCAGCTGGACGAGTCGCTTATCACCCCTCTCGAACCCGAGGAGATCGCGCGGCTCGCTCCGGTGCTTGACGATGTCCTCGACCGGCTCGACTGGGTCACCCATCAGCTCTGCAACTACGAGATCCCGGCGACAAATGATGTACTCAAGGAATACTCTTACCTGATCCTGCTTGCTAGTACCGAGATTGGCCATGCAACAAAGAGCCTTTCCACCCTGAAGAATACCGAGGATGTAAAAGCCCATACCGCGGAGATCAGCCGGCTCTACAATCTCTCGACAGAACTCCTCTCGCGTGCGGTCCTTGAGCTCTTCAAGACAAAGGACCTCCTGATGATCATCAAGCTCAAGGATATTTACGAGGGCATGGCAAAAGTCATGGAGAAATGCAATGATGTCGGCCACGTGATCCACGACATCGCGATGGCCCACGCGTGACCGGTATGGAGCCACTCGTCCTCTTCGGCATCATCCTGGCCCTGGCTCTCAATTTTGTCAATGGGCTCAACGATGCTTCGCATTCCATTGCAACGGTAGTTGCCACAAAAGCCCTTTCTCCCTTCAAGGCCGTCATCTATACCGGGCTCTGTAACATAGCAGGGCCATTCGTTTTCACGACTGCAGTCGCGGCCACCATCGGGACGGCTATCGTGCACGCAGACGGGCTTACCCCGCTCTCGATCGTTGTCGCCATGGGGGCGGCGATCATCCTTGTCTTCGTGGCCACCCGTTCCGGTATTCCCATCTCGAGCAGCCATGCCATGGTCGGCGGACTTCTCGGGGCCGGTATCGCTGTCATGGGACCAGCTGCCGTGCTCCTGCCGTCAGCGCTCGAGGTTGAGGAGGTCATAGGCGCTGCCCTCATCGGAGGTGCGGCCGGGGCAGTCCTCCTCGGCCTCTTTGTCGCCTCCTTCCACGAGGATGTACGGCTCGGTGCGCTGCTTGGGGCGCTTTGCGGGGCTGCGCTCGCCATCCCGTTTTTGATGCTGTTTGGCATTCTCAAGATTTCGGGGCTTCTTGCCATCGTCCTCTTCATCTTCATCTCCCCCATCATCGGGATCACCGGTGCATTCTTTTTTGACCTCCTCGTCATTCACCTGTTCCGCCACTCCCGACGGAACCGGATGCGGCGGATCTTCCAGCCGCTTCACGTCCTTGCCTGTTTGGTCCAGGCAACGGCCCACGGGGGTAACGATGGCCAGCACGCGGTCGGGGTAATTACTGCTCTGCTCGTCTCGTCCGGTATCCTCCTCTCGTTCGATGTCCCGCCGTGGGTTGTCCTCTCCTCAGCCATCGCGATTGGTTCCGGAACCTTCTTCGGGGGCTGGCAGGTAGTGGACAAGATGGCAAAAGAGATCACGAAGATCCGGCCGTACCAGGGATTCTGTGCGGCAACCGCCAGTAGTGCGATCCTTGTTTCTGTTACCCATGCGGGCATCCCTGTTTCGTCCACGCACGCGATCAACGGGGCTATCATCGGCGTGGGTGCGACACGAGGTAAGAGCGCGGTTCAGTGGAAGGTTGTAAGGGAGATGATGACTGCCTGGATCATCACGATACCCCTCGCGCTCGCCATTGCATGGTCCGGGTATTTTATTGTCGCGTTTGTCACCGGGCTTTTTTAGGCCACGGCCCGTTTCGCTAAATTTTTATCATCTCCGGCCGATTTACCACCGGGTTTGTTATGGGTTTGCGGGAACTGCTGATACCCCAGGATAAGGTATTTTTTGACCTGTTCGAGAAACAGGCCGGGATCGTGAAGGAGGCTGCATGGCAGCTCGTTGCCCTCACGGAGGATTTCACGAATGTCAAGGAGAAGCGCCATTCCATAGAAAAACTGGAGCATAAGGGCGACCTCCTGACGCACGATATCTACAACCAGCTGAACACCACGTTCATCACGCCGCTCGATCCCGAGGAGATCTCCCGGCTTGCCGCGAGCCTTGATGACGTGCTGGACTTCATCGACGGTGCGACAGAGAAGATGCAGTACTATGGTATCGAAGCAGCAGACTCACACATGGTCGAGCTCGCAAAACTGATCCATATGTCAGCGGTCGAGATCGAGAGTGCGGTCAAGGGCATCCGGTCGATAAAGGACCCCCGCTATGTCGAGGAGCGCTGTATCGAGGTGAACCGGCTCGAAAACGTTGCCGATGACGTTCTTGCCCACGCGGTCACGGATCTTTTCAAAACCAATGACGCGATCATGATCATCAAGTTCAAGGACATCTACGAGCATCTCGAGACCGCGACAGACCGGTGCGAGGACGTGGCCAACGTCCTGTCCGATATTGCGATCCGTCACTCATGAGACTGTAACGGGAGACGTGAGGTGGCGGCAGATTGATTGAGGCAACATGGGAACTGATCCTGATCATCATCGGTATTGCACTGATCTTTGACTTCACGAACGGGTTCCACGATTCGGCAAATTCCATCTCAACGGTTGTATCCACAAAGGTCCTCTCTCCCAGGAAGGCCGTGGTCTTTGCAGCCTTCTTCAACTTCATCGCGGCGTTCGGCTTCGGTGTTGCGGTTGCGAGCACCATTAGTAAGATTATCCACCTTGATATTGTCGAGACCGCGGTAGTTCCTTATATTATCCTTGCTGCACTCATCGGTGCGATCTCCTGGAACCTGATCACCTGGTTCTTCGGCCTCCCCACCTCTTCATCCCATGCGCTTATCGGAGGACTTGCCGGTGCCGGCATCTCGGCTGCGGGCCTTGCTGCGATCAAATGGTCAACCGTCGAGATCGTTGTCGCCTTCATGATCCTCTCCCCGATCATCGGCCTTGCCTGCGGGTTTGCATTCATGGCAGCCGTCCTCTGGCTCACAAGGAAATCAAACAAGCAGTCTGCCGAGAAAAACTTCCGGAACCTCCAGCTCGTCTCTGCGGCAGCGAACTGTTTCAGCCATGGGACGAACGATGCCCAGAAGACCATCGGCATCATCCTGCCCCTCCTTTTTGCCATTGGGTATTATGGCGCATCTGTTGATCCGAACAATCTCCCGGTACCATTCTGGGTCATCATCCTCGCCTATACTGCAATCGCACTCGGGACACTTGCCGGGGGATGGAGGATTGTCAAGACGATGGGATATAATATCATCAAGATGCGCCCGGTCCACGGATTTGCTGCAAATGCCGCGAGCGCATCAACCATCATCGGCGCATCCATCGCCGGCATCCCGGTGAGCACAACGCATGTCATCTGTTCGTCCATCATGGGTGTCGGGACAACTATGGGATCGAATGCCGTGAAATGGGGGGTTGCCCGGACGATCATGTGGGCATGGATCCTCACGATACCCATCAGTGCTGTAATCGGATTCGCTGCGTTTGTGGTCATCCGGATTGCAATCGGATATTGATCCTCTTTTTTACGCTATACCGCTCCGCCTTTTCTGCTTCTGTATCTACCTGGCCGCCGGATCCTGAAACCACCCCACCGACAGGTTAACGAGATCTTCCCGTGATAAGGGATACTATGGTATGATCGAAGCAACGTGGGGCCTGATCATCTTCATCATCGGCGTTGCACTGCTCTTTGACTTCACCAACGGGTTCCACGATTCGGCCAACTCCATCTCCACGGTCGTTTCAACCAAGGTCCTCTCGCCCCGCAGTGCAGTGGCCTTTGCCGCGTTTTTCAACTTCATTGCTGCATTCGGGTTCGGTGTCGCGGTGGCGAGCACCATCAGCAAGATCATCCAGTTGAATGTTGTCGAGACTGCCGTTGTCCCGTACATCATTCTTTGTGCCCTTGTGGGCGCCATCTCCTGGAATCTGATCACCTGGTTCTTCGGGCTTCCCACCTCGTCGTCCCACGCGCTCATCGGAGGGATGACCGGTGCGGGCCTGTCCGCGGCCGGGATTGCTGCGATCAAATGGACAACTGTCGGGGAGGTTGCCCTCTTCATGGTCGTTTCTCCCCTTATCGGCCTTGCCTGCGGATTCCTCTTCATGGCAGCCATCCTCAACATTACAAAGAAGGCAAACAAACTTTCCGCAGAGACTCATTTCAAGCGGCTCCAGCTCTTTTCCGCGGCCGCCTACAGTTTCAGCCATGGCACGAACGATGCGCAGAAGACCATGGGGATCATCGTCCCGCTTCTCTTCTCTATCGGGTACTTCGGGGCA
>Ga0302250_1000632_pt1 | contig 32050 bp, 20 predicted proteins | sample AAG_RA_Asp_MG_FD_193536 | JGI IMG/M metagenome (GOLD analysis project Ga0302250, IMG submission 193536) | Enriched activated sludge microbial communities from anaerobic digester in WTTP, New Holstein, Wisconsin, United States - AAG_RA_Asp | ecosystem: Engineered > Bioreactor > Anaerobic >... | reverse complement strand
CGATGGACGAACTGGTCGAGGTGGGCGCCGCCCTCGGCGTGCCGCCGGGGCGTGCGGATGCCCTGGCCTCGGTGCTGAACGAGATCCTGTCCCGCCCCGGGGCCGCCGCATTTCTCGGGGCCGGCGGGAGAGGCGTGGCCCTGCGCCGCCATTCTCCCGGGGCGATGGCGGCCGCCCACGAGGCCATCTACCGGGAACTCCTGGGGAGGACGGACTGACATGGATCCGAGGGACTACTACGACGTGATGAGCCGGACCTACGAGGACGAGCGCCACCACGGCTACCACCGGTACCTGGACGACGCGGAGGTGGCCTCCGTGGAGGACCTGGTCCGGGGCCGGGAGGTGCTGGAGGTGGGTTGCGGGACCGGCCTGATCCTCCAGCGCCTGGCAGGCCTGGCCTCCCGGGCCGTGGGGGTGGACCTTTCCCCGGGGATGCTCCGGAAGGCCCGGGAACGGGGCCTCGAGGTGGTGGAGGGCCGGGCAGAGTCCCTGCCGTTTCCCGATGCCTCCTTCGATGTGGCCGTTTCCTTCAAGGTGCTGGCCCACGTCCCGGACGTCCGGGCGGCCCTGGCCGAAATGGCCCGGGTGGTGCGCCCCGGGGGGAGGGTGGTCGCGGAGTTCTACAACCGCCATTCCCTCCGGTACCTGGTCAAGCGCCTGAAACCGCCGACGCCCATCGACGAGGGGGTCCACGACGAGGACGTCACCACGCGCTACGACACCCTGGGGGAGGTGCGGGGATACCTGCCCGAGGGGCTCAAAGTCGAACGGGTCCGGGGCATCCGGGTCGTCATCCCGGCGGCCCTGCTGATGCGGGTCCCCGTGCTGGGGGCCGCCCTGGCCTGGCAGGATCGGGCCCTGGGCAGGCTGCCCGGCACGAACCGGCTGGGAGGGTTCCTGGTGGTCGTGGCCCGGAAGGGCTGACGAGGTGGGAAACCGATGAAGCGGAACGGTGGCTGCATCGGCGGGGCGCTTCCCCGGGAGCCCGCCCGGGAGGGACCGCCGCCCCCGGGCGTCTTCCTCCGCCCCCTGTCCCGGTTCCCGATGCCTCGATCGTTGGGGGCCGCCGGATTTCCCCGGATCGACCGGGTGCACCGGAGGGTGTGGTTCGCCTTCAGCGTCACCCACCCGGACTTCCACCTGGCGACCCTGCTGCTGGACCTGGACCCGCTGACCGTGTCGGGGCTCTACCTCCACGATCGGCGGGAGGGACGCACCTGGACCTGGACCCGGCCCGTCCTCGGGGGCCGGTTCGGGCGGGTCGCCCCGGGGCCCTTCGGGGAAACGAGCCACGTCCGGGTTCCCGGGCACCGGGTGGTCTTCCGGCATCTGCTGGAGCACGGGCGCCACGAGATCTCCCTGGATGTCTCCGGGGGCCGGGGAGTCCCGTCGATCCGGGCGGAGTTCGCGATGCGGGAGGACCTCGCGGCGATCCCGTCCCTGGCGGTTCGCGTTCCCGCCCCTGAGCCCTGGTTCATGTACACCCACAAGGCCTTCGGGCCCGCGGAAGGATTCGTCCGCCTGGGGGACCGGCGCCTCCTGCTGTCGCCGGATCGGGACCTGGCCAGCCTGGACGAGCACCGGGCCGCCTGGCCCCTGGACCAGCGGTGGACCTGGGCCACCTGGGGCGGCCGGCTGCCCGACGGGCGGCTGCTGGCCGTGAACCTCTGCGACAACTCCCACTATCTGGACCCCGAGGGGGCCAACGAGAACCGCCTCTGGATCGGGAACCGGATGGTGCCCCTGGGGGCGGTGCGGTTCGAGTTCGAGCCGGACCGGCCCCTGCGCCGCTGGCGCATCCGGGAGAGCCGCGACCGGGCGGACCTCCTCTTCCGTCCCGAGGGCATCCGGGAGGACCGCCTCTGCCTGGGGCTGATCGGACTGCGCTACTTCCAGGTCTGCGGATGCTTCACGGGCCGCCTGGTCGCTCCCGGCGGGGAGGTGATCGAGGTCCGGGACCGGTTCGGGGTCTGCGAGCACGGGGTCGTGGGGCCGCCGGGTCCCGGGGAACGGCGATGGGGATGAGGGAATGCATCGAGGGCCCCGCGGGCGGGTCCGGACCGGGGGCAGCCCTGTGGACCCTGACGATGGCATCGTTCCTGTTCCCCTTCCTGGGGGCCGCGTCCAACGTCGCCGTCCCCGAGGTCGCCCGGGAGTTCCAGGTCGGCGCCACGACCGTCAGCGGGTTCGTGATCTCGTTCATCGTCGTGTCCTCGATGATGCTGTTGCCGGCCGCCCGGCTGGCGGACCTGCAAGGGCGCCGGCGGATCTTCCTGGCCGGCGCGGCCATCGTCGCCCTGACCTCGCTGGCCTGCGGCCTCGCGCAGACCTTCGGATGGCTGGTGGCCGCCCGGGCGATCCAGGGCGTCGGCGGCGCGATGATGGGGGCGACGTCGGTGGCCATCCTGGTCGCGGTCTTCCCGGCGGACCAGCGGGGCCGGGTCCTGGGCATCAACGTCGCGTCGGTGTACCTGGGACTCGCCCTGGGGCCGCTTGCCGGGGGCCTGATGGTGCAGCAGGCCGGCTGGCGCAGCCTGTTCTGGTTCTCGGCCCTGTTCGCCGGGCTGACGGTCCTCCTGGCCTGGCGGTGCATCCGGCAGGAGTGGCGGGAGGCCCGGGGGGAGTCCTTCGACCTGGCTGGCGCGGTGACCGGCGCACTGGGACTGGGCCTGCCGACGCTCGGAATCGCCGCCTGGAGGTTCCATGCCGCCGGACCCCTGCTGGCGGCCGCCGGCCTGGCGATGCTGCCGGCCTTCGTCCTGGTCGAGACCCGGGTGCGGCAGCCGATGATGGACATCCGGGCGTTCGCCAGGAACCGCCTGTTCCTCTGGTCGAACCTGGCGGCCCTGATCCACTACGGGTCCACCTTCGCCTCCACCTATCTCCTGTCCCGCTACCTCCAGGAGGTCCGGGGACTCGATCCCCGGGAGGCGGGGTTGCTGCTGGTCTTCGCCCCGGCCGTGCAGGCCCTGTTCTCGCCGCTGGCGGGTCGCCTCTCGGACCGGGTCTCGCCCCGGTGGCTGGCCTCGGGGGGCATGGGTCTCTCGGCGATCTCCCTGGCCCTGCTGGCCGGGGTGGGCACCGGGTCGTCCCTGGCGGGAGTGGCGGCGGTGCTGACGCTCCAGGGGCTGGGCTTCGCCCTCTTCTCGTCGCCCAACACCAATGCGGTGATGTCCTCGGTCGATCGCCGCCTCTACTCGATGGCCTCGGCGGTCCTGGCGTCGATGCGCCAGGCGGGCATGACCTTCAGCCTGGCCGTGGTGACCCTGGTGCTGTCGGTGCACCTGGGGGATGCCCCGGTGACCCAGGAGCAGGGAGGGGCCTTCGTCCGGGGAATGGGGCAGAGTTTCGGGGGATTCGCCCTGCTGTGCGTTGCCGGGGTCTTCGCGTCCCTGGCCCGGGGCCGGGGGCGGGCGGGGGATCCGCCGGATCGAGGAGGGAATCGGATCTCGGCGAAAGGAGGAGAAGGATGGCCGAAGGCCTGATGGGACGGGAGGAGGCCCTGGCGCTGCTGTGGGAACACGTCCGGACCGACTACACGAGGCGCCACAGCCTGGCCACCGAGGCGGTGATGCGGGCCCTGGCCCGGCGCCTGGGACAGGACGAGGACCTTTGGGGGATCACCGGGCTGGTCCACGACCTCGACTACGAGGACGTCGGAGGAGATCCACAGCGTCACGGGGTCCACGCGGCGGAACTCCTGGAGGGCCGGGGGTGCCCCCGGGAACTGCGGGATGCCGTCGTCGCCCACAACGGGGACGTGCTGGGGATCCCCTGTCGGACCGCCCTGGACTTCGCCCTGTCGGCGGGGGAATCGATCACCGGGATGGTCTTCGCGATGGCGCTGGTGCTGCCGTCCCGGTCTCTGGCCGACGTCCAGCCCCGTTCGGTCCGCAAGCGGCTCCGGGAGCCCCGTTTCGCGGCCAACGTCAGCCGGGAGCGGATCTCCCAGCACCAGGGACTGGGGCTGTCGGAGGAGGAATTCGTCGAGATCGCCGTGGAGGCGATGAAGTCCATCGCGGGCGTGCTGGAGGCGCCGGACCTTCCGGGTCCGGCCTCCCGTTGAAGGAGGAGCGGCCATGGTGGTGGTGACCGGTGCGTCGGGACACGTGGGCGGCAACCTGGTGAGGGCCCTCCTGGACCAGGGACGACGAGTGCGGGTGGTGGTCCGGGACGACGCCCGGGCGGTGGAGGGGCTGGACGTCGAGCGGGTCCAGGCGGACGTGCTGGACCCGGACTCCCTGAAGGCGGCCTTCGACGGTGCCGAGGTGGTCTTCCACCTGGCCGCGCTGATCTTGATCACCGGGGGGCAGAAAGGTCGGGTAAACCGAATCAATGTCGAGGGCCCCCGGAACGTCGCGGCGGCATGCCTGGACCGGAAGGTCCGGCGCCTGGTCCATTTCAGTTCCATTCACGCCTACTCGCCGACTCCCCGGAACGTTCCCGTGGACGAGACGCGGCCGTTCGTCGGGGAGGATGCCCCGGCCTACGACCGGTCCAAGGCCCTGGGCCAGCAGGAGGTCCTGGCGGCGGTCTCCCGGGGGCTGGACGCGGTGATCGTGAACCCCACGGCCGTGATAGGCCCCCACGACTACAAGCCGTCACGCATGGGAGCCGTCCAGAGGATGCTCTACCGCCGGAAGATGCCGTCTCTGGTCTCGGGCGGCTTCGACTGGGTGGACGTCCGGGACGTGGTGGCCGGGGCCCTGGCCGCCGAGCGGAACGGGCGGACCGGCCAGAACTACCTCCTGTCTGGCCACTGGGCGTCGTTCCCGGAGTTCGCCGCCCTGGTGGGGAAGGTCACCGGCATCCGGGTGCCCTCCCTGGTCGTGCCCCTCTGGCTGGCCTACGTCGGGGCGCCCTTCGTCCAGGCCTTCGCCGGCCTGACGGGAGGGATGCCCCTCTACACCCTGGAGGCGCTGCACGCCCTGAAGTGCTACGGGGAGGTGTCCCACGAAAAGGCGTCCAGGGAACTGGGATACAGCCCCCGTCCCCTGGAGGAGACCCTGCGGGACACCTGGGAATGGTGGAGGCGACACGATCCGGGGTTGGGCCGGGACGATCCGGGAGGTCCCGCCGGCGGCTGATCCCGTCCGGCAACCAGGCGGGAGCTTGAACCCGGGGCAGTCCCCGTCGGGACCCTGGGCACCGGAGCAGGCGGGTGGAATCTCCCGGGACTCCGGGACCAGACCACGGGGGAGGGGTCACTCCCCGGGCAGGGGCAGCATCTTGCCGGGGTTGCAGAGGCAATCCGGGTCGAGGGCGGCCTTCATCCCCCGGATCAGCCGCATTCCCACGGGTCCGGTCTCCCCGGCGAACCAGTGCCGGTGGTCCAGGCCGACACCGTGATGGTGACTGATCGTGCCGCCATGACGCGCCGCCGCGTCGGCGATGGCCGCCTTGATCGGTCGCCACTGGGCCACCGGGTCGTCCCGGTCCGCCGGGTAGATCACGATGAAGTAGATGCACGACCCGGCGGGGTACGAGTGGGACAGGTGGGCCATCACGATCGCCCGCCGTCCCTGGTGGGCCATCTCCTCGTCCACCGCCTGGCGAACCGCCAGCCGCACCGGCTCCACCCGGGACCAGGGGACGGCGGTCTCGTGGGTCTCGATGGCGATGCCGTGATCGAGCAGGTCATCCCGCAGGTAGGGGTGCCGGAAGCGATCCCGGTGCCAGCCGCGGGTCGGTCCCTGGCCCAGGGACAGGCCCCCGTGGCGCTTCGCGATCCGCAGCGCCTCCGAGGTCGCCCGGGCCACCTCGTCCGGTTCACCCTCGGTCCCGAGGAGCATGACCGACCGCTCGACCCCGAATCCCAGGCATCCCAGCACCGCCAGTCCCAGGTCCTTCCACCGGTTCGGGTGGCCGATCTTCAGGTAGAACGCCGTCTCCTCCCCGTCGGAAAGCCTCAGGAAGGACATCCGGAGGCCCGCATCCACGATGGACTTCAGGGCCTCCGCCCCCTCCGCGAAGGTCGGGAACAGCACCGCCTGGATGCGGAAGGTCTTCGGGAGCCGGTGGACCTGGAGCGTCACGTCCGTGAGCACCCCGAGGATCCCCTCCGACCCGGCGATGACCTCCCGCAGGTCGGGCCCGGCGCCCGACACCGGTCCCTCCCAGGTCTGCCAGTCCCCGGCCGGGGTCCAGAGACGGCAGCCCGCCACCAGGTCGGCGATGTCCCCGTACTGGTTGGACTGCTGCCCCGAGGACCGGGAGGCCACCCATCCCCCGACGGTGCTGAACTCGAAGGACTGGGGGAAATGCCCCAGGGACCAGCCCCGGGGGTTCAAGGTCGCCTCCAGGTCCGGGCCCAGGGTTCCCGCGGCGACCACGGCGTACCCGTCCTGCTCCCGGAGTTCCTCCAGGCCGGACCATCCCAGCAGGTTCACCGTCACCACCGGTCTTCCCCGGGGGTCCACGGCCTCGACGCCCCCCACCACGCTGCTCCCGCCGCCGAAGGGCACCAGGGCCAGGTTCCGCTCCGCGCAGACCCGTCCCACGGCCGCCACCTCCTCCCGGGAGGTGACGTGGACCACCGCGTCCGGGGCACCCGGCAGGGTCCCTTGTCGGAAGCGGAACAGGTCCACCAGGCTCTTCCCCATCGCGTGCCGGATGCGGTCCTCCCGGTCCACCGCGACGGTTCCCCCCGTGGTCAACGCGGCCCCGATTGCCTGCAGAGCCGCCTCGTCCATCCGCCCCTCCGGCAGCGGGACGTCCCCGAGGGCCACCGAGGGCCACCGGGTTCCTTTCGGGTCGGTTCCAAGGCGCTGCCCCAGCCATTCCAGGAAGGCCTCCCGCTGCGGTCCCAGGTCGTAGCGGACCCCCTCGGCTCCCCAGCCGTTCCACTTCCAGTCTCTGCGGGTCATCGGTTCCTCCCCTGCGCCGGCCGTCTCTTCCCCCAGCGGCATCTTGCCCCGGTCGGCCCCGAAACTCCAGCGGCATTTCGAGAGACTGGCGCGATGGAACCGTGCGCCAGAACGAGACCGCGTCCATCGCTTCCCGTCGTGAGACCGGACGGATTCCGTGAGGCGCCATGAACCCGAGGGCGTGCCATAATTCGGAAAGGCCTCTGTGGGGAGCGACGACGATGCCCTCGAGGAAGTACCAGTTTGCCTGGGACCTGCTCGGTGATCTTTCCCTGGGACGTCCGAACCTCGGCCCTTCCATGAGGGTCGAGGTCTACCGCCTCATGCAGTTCACGTTGCGGGCCGTCCTGGAGGAAGCCCTGGGCACCGAGGCCACCGACGATCTCTTTCGGAAGGCCGGTCGCCTGGCTGGGGAGCAGTTCTTCCGTCATGTCATCCGGGATGCCCCGGATCTTCCGGGGTTCATCAGGGTCCTCCAGGAGACCCTGCCGGCGCAGGGCATCGGGGTGCTCCGGGTGGAGGAAGAGAACCTCGCAGCGGGACGCATGGTCCTGACCGTGTCGGAAGACCTCGACTGTTCGGGTCTGCCGGAACAGGGGGACCAGGTGTGCATCTATGACGAGGGATTCCTCGAGGGCCTCTTGGGGGCATTCACGGGGAAGAGGTTCCGGGTCCGGGAGATCGACTGCTGGTGCACGGGGGATCGGACCTGTCGTTTCCTCGCGACCGCTCTCCCGTTTGGGGAGGCGGCCACATGACCGATGAAAAGGTGCCCCTCCCAGACGGCGTGCGGGCCTGCCGCGAGGCTTTCGAGATTCTTCGAAAGGTCCTGGAGGATCCGCGGCCGCCCGAGGAAATTCCGAGGGATCTGGGGGCAATCGAGGTACTTTCTTCAGTGTTCGAGGAGGTCTGGGGAATTCGGCGCCTGGCGATGTCCCTCGCCGCGGGAGACCTCTCCCTCGAAGCGAAGGGACGAGGCCGGGTCCTGGGGGCCCTCAAGGGACTCCAGGCGGCGCTGCGCCACCTGACCTGGCAGACCAGGGCCATCGCCCAGGGGGACCTTGCGCAGCGGGTCCAGTTCCTGGGGGACTTCAGCGAAGCCTTCAACGGGATGGTCGAGCAACTGGCCCGCCTGCAGCAGCAGTTGCGGGACCAGGCGATGCGGGACGCACTGACCGGCGTGTTCAACCGGCGATTCCTCATGGAGATTCTGCCAAGGGAGACGGCCATCGCGTTCCGCGAACAACGCCCCCTGGCCTTTCTGCTCCTGGACGTGGACCACTTCAAGAACGTGAATGATCGCTTCGGACACCAGGCCGGCGATCAGGTGCTGGCCCGCCTGGGTCGTTTCCTGACCGGGCACCTGCGCACGGGGGACCTGGCCTTCCGCTACGGAGGAGAGGAATTCCTGGTGCTGCTTCACGGTCCTGCCGCCAGCGAGGCACTCCGCATCGGGGATCGGCTCCGTCTGGGTTTCGAGGCCGAGGAAATCACCGGCGAGTGGGGAACCTTGAATGCGACCTTCTCCATGGGCGTCGCGCTGCTGCCGGACGACGCCCGGACGGCCGAGGAGGCATTGCGAAAGGCCGACGAGGCGCTTTATCGGGCGAAGGCCCTGGGGCGCAACCGGGTCGTGCGGGCCGGGACTTCCGAGTAGGGGAGAGGCCCGGCTCCTGGCCCGGCATCTGCTGCAAGAGAGAGGCGAATCCCGGGGGGACGCGATCACGGAAAGGGGCCGGCTCCCCGTTCTTCCTGGTCGCGGGTGACGCAGCGGACCCCTCCTCCGTCCATCGCCGCGACGCACCGGTTGCAGCGATCGCAGTCGGACTCGTCCGCCTCCCCCCGGGCCAGGCGGGCCGGGAAGTCCGGGTCCCGGATCGTGGGCCGTCCCAGGGCGAAGGCGGAATACCCCAGGTCCCTGGCCCGGATCATGTCCCGCAGTCGATGGACTCCGCCGACCAGCACGACCGGGATCGGCGATTTGCACGCCACGGGGATGCCGTCCTCCAGGAAGAACGCATCCCGGTAGGGGTGGACGGGCACCAGAAGGCGACCGAACAGGGTCAACCCGAGGCGCCGCAGCGGCGAGGGCTCGTTGCGGACCATCTCCCGGACCGGCAGGTCCCCCCGGAGCATGTAGAAAGGGGTCCGGCTGGTGAAGCCGCCGCTCAGCACGACCCCGTCCGCCCCGGCATCGGCGAAACCCCGGGCGATGGCCGGAGCCTCCCCGGCGGCCTGCCCGCCCCGGAAGCCGTCCTCGAGGTTCATCTTGACCAGCACCGCCATCCCCGGCCCGGCGGCCTCCCGGACCCGGGCCACCACCCGGGCCGGCCACCGCATCCGGTTCTCCAGGTCCCCTCCCAGGCCGTCCCGGCGGCGGTTGCTCCAGGGCGACAGGAACTGGCTCAGCAGGTATCCGTGGCCCCCGTGGACCTCCACCGCGTCGAATCCCGCCTCCCGGGCCATCCTCGTCGCCGCCTCGAAGTCCTCCTCCAGGCGGGCCAGATCCGCCGCGGTCGCCTCCCGGGCGAAGCCCAGGCGATAGGTCACGAAGAAGCGGCTCGGGGCGATGCCCCGGGTCCCGGTCACCCGCGGGTCGGAAAAGCCGCCGCAGTGGCCGATCTGGAGGCTCGCGGCGCACCCCTCCCGGTGGACCGCCTCGGTCAGTTCCCGCAGGGCCGGGACGATCTCCGGGCGCATCCACATCTCGGTGGCGTAGGACCGGCCGTCGGGGTGCACGGCGCAGTAGGCCACGGTGGTCATGGCCACCCCGCCCCGGGCCACGGCCCGGTGGTGATCCCGCAGGGCGTCGGTCGGACGCCCGTCGGGGCACATCCCCTCGAAGCACCCCGATCGAAGCAGCCGGTTCCGGAGCCTCAGGGGGCCCAGAAACCAGGGTTCGAACAGGTCATCGTTCGAGGGATGGTCGCTCATCATCGGTCTCCTCGGGCACGGCGACGGCCTTCCGCAGCGACTTCAGCGGGTGCCGGAAGACCAGGCGCAGCACGGCCAGGTAGAGCCGGAAGGACAGCCTTCGCAGCAGCCACAGGGGCCACAGTTCCCGCGGGGCGAAGACGTAGGGGCGGTTCCAGCGGACCGCCCGGACGATCCGCCGGGCCAGGGCATCGGGGGAGCCGGACCCCCAGGCCATCGCCCGCCGCAGTCCCGATGCGATGCCATCGGGCAGCCGGAGCCGGCCGTCCTCAAGGACCCGGGTCCTCAGGGACCCGGTGCAGACCGTCGTGACGCCGACACCCGTCCCCACCGTCTCGACCGCGAGGGTCTCCCCGAGCATCGCCGTGGCGGCCTTCGTGGCGCAGTAGGGGGCCACCGTCGGCAGGGGCAGCAGGCCTGCCATCGAGGACACCAGCACCAGGTGGCCCTCCCCCCGGTGGACCATCGCGGGCAGCACGGCCCGGACCGCCAGCACCACGGCCCGGTAGTTCAGGTCCAGGATGTGTTCCCAGTCTTCCCCGGGCAGCGTTTCGGCCAGCCCCGACACCACGGTTCCCGCGTTGGCGACCAGCACGTCCACCCGGCCTTCCCGGTCGCGGATGTCACGGATGGCGGCCGACAGGGCCGCCGGGTCGGTGCAGTCCGCGGGGTGCCCGGCGACCCGCAGTCCTTCCCTGGCGCCCTCCCGTCCCAGGTCCTCGGCCCGTTCCGGGTCCAGTTCCAGTCCGTGGACCCGGCATCCCTTCCTCCCGAATGCCAGCGCGATGGCCCGGCCCAGGCCCGACCCGGCGCCCGTGACCACCACGACCCGATCCCGGAGACTCCGCATCCCATCCTCCCGCGCACCCCGGTCGCGAACCCGGCACCGCTTCCGGGGATTGGTGCCGGCGGGATTCTGAGGCATGGGAGCCCGATTGGGAAGGGCAGGATGGGAAGGGAATGAAGCGCCGTGGCTCAAACCAGGCTGTCATGGAAATGTCACCGGATTGACACGGTGTCCGGTTCGGAGTCTCATCGGCGCCGGACCGGCTCTTGAGGGCTCGGACCGGCTTCTCCGGGGAGGATGCGATGCGTTGCGGGAACCGGCTGCTTCGAATCGGGACGGCCCTCTGGATCGGTGCCGCCCTCGGATGCTCCGTGGAATCGGCGACGGACCTTTCCCCCGCTGACGTCCCCGGACGGGACCTCTGGACCCCGGACGTCCCGGGGGATTCCCCGGAGGATCCGGGCCGGGACGAGTCCCCAACCGACCTGCCCGAGGTCTCCCAGCCCGATCCCGGGACTCCCGACGAGGCCGGGGAGGCCGACGCGCCCGCCTGCGTGCCGGGCGCCCGGGGAATCGTCGCCGCCTCGCAGGAGGACCTGGTCGGGGGCCCCACCGCCTCGGGCGTCCCGGGGGACGTCGTCCTTCAGAACTCCCGCGTTCGATTCGTGGTCCGCAACCAGCAGCGAAGCCTCTATTCGCCCTACGGGGGAGCCCTGGTGGACGCCGACCTGGTCCGTCCCGAGGGGACCTCCGGGGAGGACCGTTTCCTGGAACTCTTCCCGATGATCGGCTTCGGCCGCATCTTCCGCCCCGCGACGATGCGCATCGTCGACGACGGGTCGTGCAGCGGCCAGGCCGTCGTCCGCTTCGAGGGCGGCGACGGCGGGATGGCCCTGATCGACAGCATCCTGCCCACCTTCTCCTCGGGGGCCCGGAGCGCCGTGGAATACCGCCTGGGGCCCGAGGACACGGCCCTGGAGATCCGGGTCATCCTGGAGAACCCCTCGGCCGGGGAGGTGGCCGCCGACGTCGGGATCGTCATGCAGATGGGCAAGCGCCTGGAGCCCTTCCACGTGGATTGCGGCCCCGACCAGAAATGCCTCTCGGGGAAGAGCGGCATCCGCTGGCTCGCCGGGTCCGACCTTCCGGTCTCCTATGCCCTGGCCCCCGAGGGGGCGACGTCCTTCTCCCTGCTGCTGGCCGAGGAGGACATGCTGCTGCTGACCACCGGCACCGCGGTGCTTCAGGAGGGCGACACGGTCACCCGGACCTTCCGGCTGGACGTCGGCGCCGGGTCCGTGGACGATCTCCGGTCCCGGCTGATGACCTGGCGGGGCGAGGACCCGGGGATCCCGTTCCCCGTGTCCCTCCGGCGGCAGGACCCCTTCACGGACTTCCGGGAGGTCCGGGTCCAGGTGCGCCGGGCGGGGGTCGGATCCGGCGGATTCGTCACCGAGGCCCGGCCGGATTCCCAGGGGAACTGCGCCGTCACGCTGCCTGCTGGGACCTACGACTTCCGGGTGCTGGTGCCCGGGGCGGCCGACGCCTGGTTCCAAGGGATCGAGGTTCCCGGGGAGCCGGCGGAAACGCCCCTGGCCCTGGATCTCCCCCCGGCGGGGAGGCTGCGGATCCGGGTGACCGGCCCCGAGGACCGGCCGGTGACCGCCGCCGCCACCCTCCAGTCGGGGCGCGGGGCCGACTGGAACGCCGGCGTCGTCCAGTACGAAGCCATCCACCGGGGCGACCGGGAGGTCCCGGTGGTGCCCGGGGACTACACCCTCACGGTGGCCCGGGGACTGACGTGGACCGCCGATCGCCAGGACGTCACGGTGCGCCCCGGCGAGGTGACCGAGGCGACGGCCCGGATCGCCCCCGCCGTGGACACCGCCGGCTTCCTCTCGGTGAACACCCACGAGCACTGCGAGCGGAGCATCGACAGTTTCGTCCCCGTGGAGGACCGGGTCTGGAACGCCGTGGCGAACGGCATCGACGTGATGAACCCCACCGACCACGACTTCTTCGGCAATCACCGCGGGACGATCGCCCGCCTCGGGATCCAGGACCAGGTGATCTCCTACACGGGCTGCGAGGTTTCCCCCCTCTGGGGACACACCACCGCGGCGGGCTGCCTGGCCCCGCCGGCCTACGACACCTATTTCGCCGTCGCCTACACCCTCTATGACGACGACGGGAACGCCGTGCGCCCGACGACCCCGGTCGAGGTCTACCGCCAGGCCCGGGAAGGCTTCCAGTGCGAGTTCCTGGCCGTGAACCACCCCTACCGGGGAGGGGCCACCTTCGAGTCCTACGGCATCACCGCCACTTCGGACCCCGCCGCGGCCCTGCCGGACCTGGACCTCCGGATGGTCGATGCCGTCGAGGTCTACAACAAGTTCGACGACGTCGAGACGGTGCTGGACCAGAACCTGCCGGCGTGGTTCAACCTGCTGAACCGCGGGTATGCCATCGCCGGCATCGGCGGGTCCGACTCCCACACCTACGACGGCAACTACGGCAATCCCCGGAACCTCGTCCCCGTGGAATCCCCGGTTTCGGAATCCCTGCCCCAGGGCGAGGTCTTCTCGGCCATCAAGGCCTTCCGGTCCCAGGTCCTCGGGGGCCCGGTCGTCGATCTCCAGGCGGGCGGCGGATCCCTGGGGGACGTCGTGGCGGCCGTCGGGGGCGTGGTCCCGGTCCGGATTCGGGTGATGGCGCCGCCCTGGATGGGGCTCCAGTTCGTCCGTCTCTTCGTCAACGGCGAAGTGGCCCGGGACTTCGCGCCCCTGGAGTCCGGCGAGGTATTGCGCCTGGACGAGGAGTTCGAACTGGCGACCCCGACCGACGCCCACCTGGTCGTGGTGGCCGGGTCCACGCTGGCCGCCCACCGGATGACGCCCATCAGCGGAAAGTTCCCGATGACGATCACCAATCCGGTCTTCGTCGATGCCGACGGCGACGGCTACAAGGCCATCCACCACGACGGGGCTCCCTGGGACCCCAATGTTCAATGAGTCGTTCTTCGCAAGGTCGTCCGGGTTCGTTTCGGACGGGAGATGGGCGCAGGAAAAGTGGCACTTCCTTGCACTTTGTCCCTTGGAATCTTACCTTCTTGCCGGGGTCTCTGGGCAATTCCATGAAACCATGGCAGTGGCTCCTCGTAGCACTCGGCCTTTGTTTCTTTCTGCTGGTCCCAAGACCACTGCCAATTCCAAGCACCAGGACGCCCCACCCATCCTTGTCGTGGACGGACCTTCCTACCAAGGCGTGGCAGACACCCACCAGCACGGTGCCTACGGCGGTCCATGAAGAAAAAGTCAATGCGAAAGAATTGCTCAGGACGCCGGAATCCGGTCGAATCCTGCTGTTCCGGAAAGATCGGCTACAGGGCGCGCCTGCGTGGCAGAGAGCATCTCTGCAACCCAAGCCTGTTTTTTACCGCCTCCACGCCATCCGGCTTCCCCTGAAACTCGGCGGAGCCGACGCCGAGGACGCAGCGGAGACTGAAGAATCAAACACCAACGGCGTGCAGCCAGGCTAGTACTTGGCCGCAAATGTCGTTCGGCCACACGCCAGCGTGCGTGAGTGCGACCAGTTTGTTTGCGCCGCCCATTTTGGGCGAAGTAGCGATGAAGGAGTATGACGATGGATACCGGAATCGTCTGGCTATTGGTTGCGGTTGTGATCATTGCCCTTTTTGTGGCTCCCAAGCAGAAGTAAGCGGTCAACGTCCTCCGAACTTCCATCCATGTACGACACCCTTGACCCGACTTCTACAGTTTCCGACTGATCGCGGGTCGCGATCGGATCCGCGACTCCGGTTCCTTCCGGTCCGCCTCCAACAACCGGATCCGCTCGTGGTGCCGTTTCAGGAAGACGATTCCACGCCCCCGGACTTTTTCTTGGTGGAATTATTTCATTTCAGGACACTGGTGGGACGCTACAAGACGGCCTGGCAGATCCCTGCCGCATTGCAGACATGGCCTGGGGCGCACTGCTCGTCGGAATCGCATGGCTGGCAGTCCACAGGCTGACCATCGGACGAAGCAATCAGAAGACTGGAAGGGACTAGTTGATAAGCGGCAGATGGTTTCCAGGAACATTGCAGCACCTGCGGGGCACAATGCATCACGCCATTATCCCCGCTTTGAACTCCCCAGGCGTATCCGAGTTCTAATACATCATATGCATTCGCGCTCAGCTGGTTGGTGCTCCACTGAATCTCGATCGGGTAGATGCCCGCGGACTCGAACCGGACACCAACGGAATATTTCCATCCCCGATTGGCCCAGGAGAGGAGCGCTGCGACATTTCCCGCGATGATCAGTTTCACGGCGTCGCTTCCCGTCAATTCCATCGTCCAGACCACGGGCTCCGAAATGACAAGGAAGCCTCGGAAACGGGCGGCCAGCGCCCCTGAACCCGCTACTGGGACGGTGTCCGCTCCGGGATAGTCTCCCGTGTAGTAGGCCCCGGTATTCGGGAAATGGCCAAAATTCAGTTGCGGCACAGAGCTGATGGCTGACGAGGACGCGCCGTTCATGCCGTCCAGCAACGCCATGAAGGCCGGAAGATTGCGTTCGTCATTGGTGTTCGGGCCCCCCGGAAATGTCCCGAAAACCGCGCAGATTCCTGTCCCGATTGGATTCTGAATCGGAGGACCGGACGAAGCGGATCCTGGGATCACGATCATGGGTTGTGGGCAGGGGCTTTCATCGGCAACATCGTCGCAGTTGTTGTCTCTTCCGTCGCAAATCTCTGGTAGTCCGGGATGTCTTGTGGAATCCTGATCAGCGCAATCACCGGAAAAACGAGTGCTGTAGACACCATAAGGACCGCACAGACACAGGAAATCAACATTGCTTCCATAGCCATCCGCATCCTGATCGGAAAAATATAAGAGACAGTCGATAGAGCCTTCCTCATCCACAAGACCATCGCAATCGTCGTCGTAGCCGTTGCACGATTCCTTTGCGTTGGTCGAAATGTACGGGTTGCTCGGCTCGCAGTCGGTCACGTCCGGATCGCCGTCGCCGTCGCGGTCCGGGTCGCAATCATCACCGATGCCGTCCTGGTCCAGGTCCTGCTGTCCCGGATTCGGCACAACGGGACAGTTGTCCGTTTCATCGACCACGCCGTCGCCGTCGCGGTCCGGATCGCAATCATCACCGATGCCGTCCTGGTCCAGGTCCTGCTGTTCCGGATTCGGCACAACGGGACAGTTGTCCGTTTCATCGACCACGCCGTCGCCGTCGCGGTCCGGATCGCAATCATCACCGATGCCGTCCTGGTCCAGGTCCTGCTGTCCCGGATTCGGCACAACGGGACAGTTGTCCGTTTCATCGACCACGCCGTCGCCGTCGCGGTCCGGGTCGCAATCATCACCGATGCCGTCCTGGTCGAAATCTGCCTCCCCCTCGTCGGTCAAACCATCGCAATCATCGTCGATGCCATTGCAGGATTCGGCCTGGGGGGAGCTTGCCGAACATTCCGAGTCGCAGGTCCTCTCACCGTAGCAGGTTCCGTGAACGTTGGCCACGTGACATGTCGTGAAGACTCCCTTGAACGATTCCGGGCATGGGCAGTTTGCACCTTCTCGGATCACGCAATGTCTGGTCCCTTCATCACTCTGGGTCGTCACGCACCGGAACCCCGATGGACAGTCCACATCTTGCTGGCAGGAAACACCACAGAACCATCCGTCGGAGCCATATTCGATGCATTGGTATCCTTCCTCGGGAAGAGATCCCCCTTGAGGTCTGCATTCCTCATCGGCCCTGCATGGCCGGCAAAGCCTTGCAAACGGGTCCACGCAACCTTTCACGGTGCCATTGTTGAACATCACCTCGCCGCATTTCATTCCTTCTGGACAAGAAGAGTCGTCCGAGCAACGAGGAGTGCAGACCCGACCCGCCGTGGTTTCTGCGCAGAATTCCGAATCGCAATCTTCCGGTCCGCTGCAAAGGCAGCCCATGCCTCCTGGGCATGGTGGTTGGGGTGTTTCGGTTTCCGAATCCCCGTCGAGCCCCCAATCATCCGTCCAATCGGACAGGTCGGTCGAACTGCTGTCCGTGAGCGGGTCCGGAAGGGGTTGCTCGTCCCGATGGGAATCATCAGTCAGGTCTTCCATGAGGTCGGGGAATGATTCCCAAGACGAATCCGAAGCATCATCGCCTTGCAGCAGAGAATCGTCTGAAACACCGTCCCCGACGGTCTCGTCCACCTCCGTGACCTCTTCGGACGGTCCGGTGTCGGTTTCCCCGGAGTCTCTCGGAGCATTCATGGGATCTTTCACGCCGGAAAAGCCGATCTGGCCGCCGCAGGACCAGAAGAGGGAAAACAGGGAAACCATGCAGACCTTGTTCATTGCCGTTCTCGCCATCGCCCGAGGAGGAATTCTTCTTTCCCCGCTTTCTTTGTCAAGATCCGGAAAGGGGTGCGTTGCCCTCTGTGGGAAGGGGGGCAGACGTCGGAAAACCGATCGGAACGGATCGCCGGCCCCCTGTCGAGGTCGGTCGAACGGCGACTGGTCACGAACCCTGCCAGCACGTGGAAGAAACAGATCGCCGCCCATGCGGTCCAGGAAGAGGCCTCGCGGAGGCCGTCCTTGCGCTTCTGCTGACTGACGAGGTTGCCTGTGTGCGCTGGTTCCCGGGCCTGGGACTCAGCGAGGTGTTCACGGACTCGCCGTCCTTCGGCCGAAACCAGGAAGGAGTCCCTTGGCCTCAGAACACGACCAGGGACTCCACCTGGTCCACGGCCGTCGCCAGGCGCTGCCGCCCGGGAAGGAAGGACAGTTCCACCACGAAGGCGGCCAGCGCGGGCGTGCCCCCGAGTTCCCGGACCAGGCGGCAGGCGGCCTCCATCGTCCCGCCGGTGGCCAGCAGATCGTCCAGCACCGCCACCCGCTGGCCCGGCTGGACCGCGTCCTCGTGCACCTCGATGCGGTCGGTCCCGTATTCCAGCTGGTAGGTCGCCGACCGGGTGCGCCAGGGCAGCTTCCCCGGCTTGCGCACCAGCGCCTGGGGCAGGCCCAGGCGGGCGGCCACCGGGGCCGCGAAGAGGTAGCCCCGGGACTCGATGCCCATCACGACATCGGCCCGGGCGGCGGCCACCGCCTCCGACAGGGCCTCCACCACCCGCCCGTAGAGGGGGGCGTCGAGCAGCACCGGGGTGATGTCCTTGAACAGGATGCCCGGTTTCGGGAAGTCCGGGACGTTCCGGATGCGGGCGTCCAGCGCCCTGGCCAGTTCCTGGTCCTTCATCTCGCCTCCTGCGCGTTCCCGCTTTCCCCGCGGGGATCCCGGTCCGGGACCCCGGGAAGCCGGTCCACCCATGCCAGGTCCCCCATCGACTCCGCCGCCAGGAAGTCCGCCTGGAGCGGCGTCACCGAGGCCCATCCCTCCTGCACCACCCCGCAGTCCGTGTCGGGGGTGGCCTCCATCGTGACCCGGGTTCCTCCGATCCACAGGTAGTCCTCGCCCCGGGGGTCCGTCCGGGTGATCACGTCGTTGCTGTAGAACCGCCGTCCCAGGCGGACGACCCGGAAGCCCCGGAAGGGGGCGATGCTGGGGTCGGGGATGTTCACGTTCAGGGTCACCCCCGGGGGCAGGCCCCGGCGGACCAGGTCGGCCAGCAGCGTCCGGACCGCCGGGATCACCCCGTCGAAATCGAAGTCGGCGGCCGAGATCAGGGAGAGGGCCACCGACGGGATCCCGTGGATCGTGCCCTCCATCGCGCCCCCGACGGTCCCGCTGTACAGCACGTCCCCCCCGAGGTTCGGGCCCCGGTTGATCCCCGAAATCAGCAGGTCCGGCTTTTGGTCCAGCAGGTGGTTCACCGCGATGAACACGCAGTCCGCCGGGGTGCCGCTGAGGGACCAGCGCCCCTCCCCGAAGGCGCGCACCCGGAGCGGTTCCGAGAGCGTGATCGCGTGGGAGACCCCGCTCCGCTCCCGGTCGGGGGCCACCACCCGCACCTCGCCCAGTTCCCGGGCGACCCGGATGGCTGCCTGGAGGCCCGTTGCCTGGATGCCGTCGTCGTTGGTGACCAGGATGAGGGGTCGGGACATCTTGCCGAGGAACTCCTGTCAGAAGGACCCGATGTTGAACTCGAAGACCACCGGCGGCTCCCCGGTCTGGCGCTTCAGGGGGAAGCCCCACTCGAACCGCAGGGGGCCGATGGGCGACCACCAGCGGATGCCGAACCCGGCGGCCGGGCGCATCTTCAGCGGGTTGGGCCACTCCCCGTCGTCGTAGGCGTTCCCGGCGTCGAAGAAGACGACTCCCCGGATCCCCAGGGTCTGGAAGATCGGGAACTCCGCCTCGACGTTCAGGATCAGCTGCTGGGCACCGCCGATCTTGAAGGGGGAGGGCCAGGCCGAGGGGTCCCGGGAGGATCCCACGGGCACCGACGGGCCCAGGGACGCCCGCTCGAATCCCCGGACCGTGAAGATCCCGCCCACCTGGAAGCGCTCGAAGATGGGCACCGGGCGTCCCTTGGGACTGAAGATGTAGCCCCAGGACCCGGCGACCTTGCCCACGATGCCCCAGATGATGGGGAAGTACTGCCGGGACCGCACGTTGATCCGCATGTAGTCGAAGTCGCTGCCGATCTCGCTCCCGGCCCATTCCAGGCTGATGCTGCTGACGTTGCCCTTGGTGGGGAACATCCGGTCGTCCCGGTTGTCGAAGGCCCCGGTCAGCGTCAGGCTGCTCGTGAGGCCCACCTGGTCCAGGTTCGCCACCGGGACGTCGGAGGAACTCTTGAGCCCGTAGCCGCCGGCCCGGACGTTGACGCCCTCCAGCTTGTAGGTGAGGGCCACGCTGAAGAAGTCCGCGAAGCGCCGCCCGAAGGTGAAGTCCAGCCCCTTCGAGGCCTGGTAGAAGTTGTACTGGGAGATGTCCGTGTTGTAGGCGCTGAAGCCGAAGGTCCAGTCGGTGTCGAAGAGGTAGGGCTCGTCGAAGGAGAAGACGAAGAACCGCCTCAGGCTCGACAGCGTGGCCTCCAGGCGGATGTTCTGCCCGCGTCCCAGGAAGTTCTGCTTGCTCACCTGGGCCTGGAACAGGAAGTTTTCGAGGCTGCTGAAGCCCGCGCCCACGCTGAAGGCGCCGGTCTGGCGCTCCTTGACCTCCACCGTGACGTCCACTTCCCCGGGCCTCGGCCCCGGCCGCGGCGTGACCGACACCGTCTCGAAGAAGCCCAGGCGCCGGATCCGGGCCTCGCTGTCCCGCAGCTTCGACTCGCTGTAGAGGTCCCCCTCGTAGATCCGCAGTTCCCGGCGGATGGTCCAGTCCCGGGTCCCCTCGTTGCCGACGATGTCGATCCGCCCGAACCGGGCCGTGTCGCCCCTCTGGAGGATGTAGGTGAAGTCCAGCAGGCGGGTGTCCGGGTGCAGGTCCGTGTCGTTGGACACCGTGGCGAAGGCGTATCCCTGGTCCTTCCAGAAGTCCCCCAGGGTCTGGATGTCCTTCTGGACGTTCAGGGCGTTGAAGATCTCTCCGGGCTTCAGGGCCAGCCGGGGCAGCAGGTCCGCTTCCGAGGTCCCTTCCAGGTCCCCGGTGACGCGCACCTGGCCGACCCGGTACTGGGGGCCCTCCTCGATGGGGATCGTGATCGTGATGAACCGCCGGTCCCGGGAAAGCGTCACGATGGGCTCCGAGACCCTCGCCTGGGCGTAGCCCCGGGTGTTCAGGAAGAAGGCGATCCGCTGGACGTCCTGCTCCAGGGCCTCCTTCTGGAAGGTCCCCTTGCCCGTCAGGAAGGACAGCAGGGACCCCTCCTGGGTCTGCATGAACTTCTTGATGTCCTCGGACGGCACGTGCTCGTTGCCCAGGAACTCGATGCGCTGCACCCGGACCTTCGCGTGCTCCCGGATCACGAAGACCACGTCCACCATCCGGTTGGGCCTGGGATCCAGCCGGAAGGTCACCTCCGCCAGGTAGAAGCCCTGCTCCACGTAGTGGGCCCGGAGGGCCTCGGCGCTCTGCTCGACGCGCTCGATGTCCAGGATCGACGCCGGACGGACCGTCAGTTTCTTCCGAAGATCGTCCTCCTTCACCTCGTCGTTGCCTTCCAGGCGCACCCGGTCCACCGCCGGCCGCTCCTCCACCCGGAAGACCAGGCGGACGCCCCCGTCGGCCGGTTCCACCGCGGCAGAGAGGTTCTCGAAGGCTCCCATCCCGAAGAGGGTCTTCAGGTCCGAGGTCACCGTGTCGGGGTCCAGGGGCTGCCCCGTCCGGGAGTGGATGCGCCGGCGGGCCGTCTCGGCGTCGATTCGGAGCAGGCCGTCGAACCGGATCTCGACCACGACGGGACCCGGAGCGGTCGCCGCGGCCTCCTCGGCCATCGCCGCGGGCACGGGGCCGCAGGGCGCCAGCATCCACAGGGCCCCGCACACCGCAACCCAGCCGCCGCGCCTCACGATGCGCCCTCCACCGGGTGCAGGACCCCGTTCTCCAGCCGAAGCACCCGGCCCATCCGTTCCGCCAGGCGCAGGTTGTGGGTCGCCACCACGAAGGCCACCCCGAAGCGCCCGTTCAGGTCCGCCATCAACCCGTGCACCTCTTCGCTGGTCGCCTCGTCCAGGTTGCCCGTGGGCTCGTCGGCCAGGATCACCTCCGGTCGCATCACCAGCGCCCGGGCCATCGCCACCCGCTGCTGCTCCCCCCCCGAGAGTTCCGCGGGCCGGTGGGTCTGGCGGCTCGAAAGCCCCACGGCCTCCAGCAGGTCCCCGGCCAGCCGGGCCGCCTCCCGGCGGGAAGTCCCGGCGATTATGGCCGGAATCATCACGTTTTCCAATGCCGAGAACTCGGGTAGCAAGTGGTGGAACTGGAAGACGAATCCCAGTTTCCCGTTCCGGAAGGCCGCCAGGTCCCGCTCGGCCTTCCCGGTCAGGTCCTCGCCCCGGAACAGGACCCGCCCGCGGTCGGGCCGGTCCAGGGTTCCCAGCACGTGGAGCAGCGTGCTCTTCCCCACCCCGGACTTCCCCAGCACGGCCACCTGCTCCCCTTTCTCCAGGCGGAAGCCCGTGCCCCGGAGCACGGGGATCTCGGCCCCGCTCCGGTGGTAGGACTTCCACAGGTCCTTCGCCTCCAGCAGCGCCTCGCCCATCGGGCCTCCTCAGTCGTTCCGCAGCCCCTCGGACGGGCTGGGACGGGCCACGGACAATGCCGGGTAGAGGGTCGCCACCAGCGCCGATCCCAGCGCCGCCAGCGCCACCAGTCCCACCTCCAGGCCCCGGACCTCCACCGGCAGGGTCCGGAGGTAGTACTCCGAGGGCAGGCGGATTCCCGCCACCCGGATGTAGGCGCAGGTGCCTAGCCCCAGGGCCAGTCCCGCCACCATGCCCACGGCGCCGATGCTCCCCCCGAGGGCCAGGAAGAGGTCCCGGATGCCCTGGTGCGTGGCCCCGAGGCTCCGGAGCACCGCCATGTCCCGGGACTTCTCCATCGCCACCAGCACCAGGGACCCGAAGATGTTGAACCCCGCCACCAGGATCACCAGACCCAGGACCAGGAACATCGCGACCTTCTCGATCAGCAGCGCGCTGAACAGGGATCGATTGGTTTCCTGGACCGTCCGGACCTCCCCGCCTCCGTGGCGTTCCAGCGCTTCCCGGGCCACGGCGGCGATCCGGTCCACCGTCCGCAGGTCGGGAGTCACCACGGCCACCCGGTTCGGAGCCCCCAGCAGGAACAGGACCTCCGCCTCCCGGTCGTCCAGGTAGGCCGTGCGGAGGTCGTGTTCGTAGAGCCCGCTGGCGAAGGTCCCCGCCACCCGGAAGGTCCGGGTCCGGGGCCGCAGCCCCGCCGGTCCCACGTCCCCGTCGGGCACCACCACCGTCACCTCGTCCCCGGCGCCCACCGACAGGCTCCGGGCCAGTTCCTCGCCGAGCAGGATCGCGGGCAGCACCCGTCCCCCGCGCTCCTCGGGGCCGCCGATCGGGGGCATCGCGCCGGCGGTCCCAGGGGGCTCCTCGTCGGCGGGACCGGCGACGTCGTCCGCCACCGGGGCGGCGACCGGCGGCAAGGCGCCGGGGTCCCGGCCCTTCCGGGGGATCCTCCGGAAGCCCATGTCCCGGTCGGGGATCAGGCGGAGGGGATCCCGGAGGACCCGCATCGCCTTCGGGTCGGTGTTGGGGGCCAGCCACCGGGCCTCCAGAATCCCGCCGGGAGGGAGGCCCAGCAGCACCATGCCCGGGCTCATGTTCACCGAGGAGACGATCATCGCCTCCCCCTCGACGTACGCCTCCACGACGGCATCCCGGGGCAGGCGGGCCCGGAGGTCGGCTACCAGCCCGGCCACGCGGTTCGGGGCGTCCTCGTCCGCCACGGCGGTCCCGGGCTCCATCTTCACGCTGGGAGTCTGCCGGAGGATCTTGCCCTTCAGGTCCGACTCGAAGCCCCCCATCACGCTCAGGACCACGACCAGGGCCCAGACCCCGATGGCCGTGCTCACCATCGCGATGAAGTTCTGGGTGCTGACGGGGACCAGCCGGTGCCACCAGGAGGGCCGGTCCGCCCGGAATCCCGTCAGGATCCGCAGCGCCACCTGCAGCCGCCAGCCCGGAAGCCATCCCCGGCCGGTGACCGCCGCCAGTCCCCGGAGCATCCCCGTGACCACCACCGCCACCAGCAGGATCGCCAGGCCGATCACCGCCAGCAACTGGATCACCGGCAGCAGCCAGGTCTGCAAGACCTCCACGGCCCGACTCCTGTCACGACCCCGGCGTCACGACTCCGGCCGCATCAGCGGGAACAGGATGACGTCCCGGATGTTCTCCCGGCCGGTGAGCAGCATCACCAGCCGGTCGATGCCGATGCCCTCGCCGGCGGTCGGGGGAAGGCCGTAGGACAGCGCCCGGACGTAGTCCTCGTCGAACTCCATTGCCTCGGCGTCCCCACGGTCCTTCGCCGCCAACTGCGCCCGGAAGCGCTGCTCCTGGTCCTCGGGGTCGTTCAACTCGCTGAAGGCGTTGGCGATCTCGCTGCACCCCACGTAGAGTTCGAACCGGTCCACCAGGAAGGGGTCCGAGTCCTTCCTCCGGGACAGGGGCGAGACCGCCGCGGGGAAGTCCGTTACGAAGGTCGGCTGGTCCAACAGGGGCTCCACCTTCTCCTCGAAGGCCAGCATCCCGATCTCCAGCGCCAGGTCCCGGCCCCCTCCCGAAAGCCCTCCGGACTTCCGGACCACGGCCTCGAGGTCCGCCTCGGCGACCCCGCAGGCCTTCGCCGCCTGGAGGCTCCGGGCCGGGTCCGCCAGGGCATCGTCGTCGTAGCCGCAGTATTCCCGGAGGGCCTGGCAGACCGGCAGGCGCCGGAAGGGGGGCTCGAAATCGATCGCGGTGCCCCGCCAGGAGGCCACGTATCCCCCCGTCAGGTCCCGGACGAGTCCCCGGAACAGTTCCTCGGTCAGTTCCATCAGGTCCAGGTAGGTCGCGAAGGCCTGGTAGAACTCGATCATCGTGAACTCGGGGTTGTGCTTGTGGCTGATGCCCTCGTTGCGGAAGTTGCGGTTGATTTCGTAGACCCGTTCGAACCCCCCCACCACCAGGCGCTTCAGGTAGAGCTCCGGCGCGATGCGAAGGTAGAGGTCCATGTCCAGGGCGTTGTGGTGGGTGCGAAACGGGCGGGCGTTCGCCCCTCCCAGCACCGGGTGCATCATCGGCGTCTCGACCTCCAGGTAGTCCCGCTGGTCCAGGAACCGCCGGATGTACTGGATGATTCGCGCGCGCGTGCGGAAGACCTCCCGGGACTCCTCGTTGACCAGCAGGTCCAGGTACCGCATCCGGTGGCGGGCCTCGACGTCCTTCAGGCCGTGCCACTTCTCGGGCAGCGGCCGCTGGGCCTTGGCCAGCACCCGGTATTCCCGGGCCAGCACGGTCAGTTCGCCGGTCCGGGTCCGGAACAGGGTGCCCCGGACCCCCACGATGTCCCCGATGTCGGTCAGGCGGAGGCGCTCGAAGGTGACCTCGTCCACCTGGTCCTTCTTCACGTAGGCCTGGAGGGTGCCCGACTGGTCCCGGATCCTCAGGAAGGCGGCCTTTCCGAAGGAGTTGACCGCCATCACCCGTCCCGCGATGGCGACAGCCGGCTCCCGGGCCTCGAGGGCCTCCCCGTCCAGGGCCTGGAACGGGGCGATGACCGGGGCGATCAGGCCGTCGATCCGGAAGTCGTTGGGATACCGGACGCCGTCGATCTCCTCCAGCCGGGCCTGCTTCGCCCGCCGCTGCCGGATCAGTTCCTGCTCGGTGGTTTCCATCGGGCCTGTCCCCCGTTCTCGGGCCGCGCGAACCTACCGGATTTGGGGGGAGCCGTCAAACGCCCCGGGCCGCGCGGCAACGGGCGTTCTGCCGGGATCGGGGGACGCGGAAGGCGTGGGATCAGAAGGACTCTTCGAGGTAGGAGGCCAGGTCCCGGGACACGGCGGGCCCCTTCAGCCGACCCAGGGCCTTCATCTCGATCTGCCGGACTCGTTCCCGGGTCAGCCCCACGGCCTCGCCGACCTCCTCCAGGGTGTGCTCCCGGGCGGTCCCGATCCCGTAGCGCAGGCGGATGATCGCCTCCTCCTTGGGCGTCAGTCCTGCCAGGAGCTTCCGGATGTTCTTCTTCAGGTCGGCCTCCTCGGCCTCCTGGAGGGGCTGGACGGCCTCGGTGTCCTCGACCACGTCCATCAACTGGGCGTCGTCCTCGCCGATGGGATGCTCCAGGCTCACGGTCCGCAGCATGGTCCGCTCGGCCCGTTCCACCTGGTCCATGGTGAACCCCGAGGCCTGGGCGACCTCCTCCCGGGTCGGGGGCCGCCCCAGGGACATCTGGAGCCGTGCCCGGGTCCGCTGGACCTTGGAGACGCACTCCACCAGGTGCAGGGGCACCCGGATCGTGCGGCCGTGCTCGGCCAGCGCCCGGGTGATGCTCTGGCGGATCCACCAGGTCGCGTAGGTGCTGAACTTGTGCCCGTACCGCCACTCGAAGCGGCTCACGGCCTTCATCAGTCCGATGTTGCCTTCCTGGATCAGGTCCAGCAAGGCCATGCCCCGGTTCATGTAGTGCTTCGCGATGCTGACCACCAGGCGCAGGTTGGCCCGGATCATCCGGGACCGGGCCTCGTTCACCTGCCGCTGGGCCTCCCGGAGGGTCGCCAGCGCCTCGTCCAGTTCCGCACCCTCGATCCCCAGCACGGTCCGGGTGGACCCGAGGGTCACGGACCCCACCAGCAGCCCCTCCTCCAGGCTCAGGGCCCCGAAGGCGTCCGAGTCCCAGGGCTCGGCCACCGGCCCGGCGTCCGGCGCCCGGAGGATTCGTTCCACCTGGCACCAGAGGCTGCGGATCACCAGCCGCACGATGCCGGCCCCGAACCGGAAGTCCCCGTAGGCGTCATGCAGCGCCCCGGCCAGCCAGGGCAGGTGGCGCGCCGGGTTCCGGGACCGGTTCGTCCACTGTCCCCACCGCTTCCCGATGCCCCGGATCTCCTCGACGAAGTGCTCCAGTTCCTGGGTCAGGGAGGGGGTCCAGTCCTCGTGGCTCGAATCCTCCAGCGTCGCGACGTCGCTCATCGCCACCTCCCCCTCCAGCAGGCGCGAGGGGAAGGTCAGGAGGTGGTCCCGGGACAGGGGGATGCGGACCAGGGCCTCGAACGTCCGCCGGTTGCCCTGCTCCATGGCGATGGCGAGGTCCCGTTCCTGTTCCCGGGTCAGCAGCGCCGTCTCGCCGACGCGGCTCAGGTAGGCCAGCACCCCGTTGATCGCCGTGTCCTCCTCGGGGGGCAGGATCTCGTGGGCCAGGGGTTCGTCCAGCATGTCGGTGCATTCGCCCCAGGGATTCGCCGCGCCGACCCGCGATTCGTCCGGTCCCAGGGCATTTCTTTTCTGGGCCATGCGTCACCTCCGCTGGCGCCAACCCTCCGGTATGCAGGAATTGTGCCCCTGGAGGCCATGCGGCCCGAAGACCCCGAAATGCCGCGGTTCCTCCGGTGTCCTGCCCCGAGCGCCCGGGGAAGCGGACCGGGGTCGGGACCCGGAACCCTGATCCAGATGTCATGGGGGGCGCAAGAAACGTCCCCCTGTCGATTCCCAGGCGCAAGTCCCCAGGAAGACCACGGATTGTGCCATTGGTCCTGATTCCCTACCACATCTTGTGTCTTTTTCTTGACAAGGGTCCCTCGACGGGTCTATCGTCCAGATGGCAGGAACGCCGACTCCCGACAGCCGAGAGTTCGGGTCCGGCCCCCCGGGGTCGGGTGGAGTCGTTTTGTCGAGGTGGTCCCGGAGGAACCATGGGAAGGGCATCCGGGAAGGGAAAAACCGGGAGAGGACAGATGAGCAGCGTGGTGCAGGAACTGTTCGGGGCGGCCCCCGTGGTGCAGCCCCCCGTCGCGACGATCGTCGAGGAACCGGTCGCCACCCCGGCGCCGGAGGCCCCCGCGAAGGAACCGGCGAAGGAGCCCGCGAAGGCCCCGGTCCGGAGGACGCTCCCGTTCCTCCGGCGGTTCACCGACGGGCAGACCGATCCCTACGACACCGTGACCTGGGCGGTGCGGAGCGCCGTGATCCAGGGCGAGGGCGGAAAGGACGTGTTCCGCCAGGACGGGGTGGAGTTCCCGGAGTTCTACAGCCAGACCGCGGTCAACGTCATCGCATCCAAGTACTTCCGCGGCCACATGGGAACGCCGGAACGGGAGCGTTCCCTCCGGCAGATGATCTCCCGGGTGGTGAAGACGCTGGCCCAGTGGGCCCGGGAGGACGGATACCTGGACGAGGAGGGGGCCCGGGCCTTCGAGGACGACCTGACCTGGCTCGTGCTGCACCAGTACGGCAGTTTCAACAGCCCGGTGTGGTTCAACGTGGGCGTCGAGCCCCATCCCCAGTGCTCGGCCTGCTTCATCAACTCCGTCGAGGACACGATGGAGTCCATCCTGGGCCTGGCCCGGACCGAGGGGATGCTGTTCAAGTTCGGGTCCGGGACCGGCACCAACTTCTCGCCGCTGCGCTCCCGGAGGGAGAAACTGCGGGGAGGGGGCGTCCCGTCGGGCCCCGTGTCCTTCATGAAGGGCTTCGACGCCTTCGCCGGCGTGATCAAGTCCGGCGGCAAGACCCGCCGGGCCGCCAAGATGGTCATCCTGAACGTCGATCACCCGGACATCCTGGAATTCGTGCAGTGCAAGGTGCGGGAGGAGCAGAAGGCCCTGGCCCTGATCCAGGCCGGATACAGCGGGGCCTTCGGCGGCGAGGCCTACGAGTCGGTGTTCTTCCAGAACGCCAACAACAGCGTCCGGGTCACCGACGAGTTCATGCAGGCGGTGGAACGGGACGGACTCTGGAAGACCCGGGCGGTCACCACCGGCGAGGTGGTGGAGACCCTCCGGGCCCGGGAGGTGTTCCGCCAGATCTGCGAGGCGGCCTGGGCCTGCGGCGACCCGGGTCTCCAGTTCGACACCCAGGTCAACGACTGGCACACGTGCCCCGCCAGCGGCCGGATCAACGCGTCGAATCCCTGCAGCGAGTTCATGTTCCTGGACGACTCGGCCTGCAACCTGGCCTCCCTGAACCTGATGAAGTTCGTCCGGGAGGACGGGGCCTTCGACACCGAGGCCTTCCGGGCGGCGGTGCGGACGTTCATCCTGGCCCAGGAGGTCATCGTCAGCCGGTCCAACTATCCCACCGAGGCCATCGGCCGCAACAGCGAGCGGTTCCGGCCCCTCGGCCTGGGATACGCGAACCTGGGTGCCCTGCTGATGCAGTGGGGGCTCCCATACGACGGGGACGCGGGACGCGCGATGGCGGCGACCATCACTGCCCTGATGACCGGGACCGCCTACGCGGCCTCGGCGTGGATCGCCGGGGTGAAGGGCCCCTTCGAGGCCTTCGAGAAGAACCGGGACGCGATGCTCCGGGTGATCCGAAAGCACCGGTCGGCCCTGGACTCCGTTCCCGAGCGCCTGGTTCCCCGGACCCTGATGGAGGAGGCCCGGAAGTCCTTCCAGGAGGCCTCGTCGCTGGGCGAGCGGAACGGCTACCGCAATGCCCAGGTGACCCTGCTGGCCCCCACAGGCACCATCGGGTTCATGATGGACTGCGACACGACCGGGATCGAGCCGGAACTGGCCATCGTGAAGTACAAGCACCTGGTCGGCGGCGGTCAGATCAAGATCGTCAACCAGTCCGTGCCCCGGGCGCTCCAGCGCCTGGGATACTCCCGGGAGGACGTCACCGCCATCGTGGAGTACCTGGAGCAGCACGACACCATCGAGGGATCGCCCCTGCTCCGGGAGGAGCACCTCCCCGTCTTCGACTGCGCCTTCCGCCCGACCCGGGGCAAGCGGAGCATCTCCGTGGACGGACACATCCGCATGATGGCCGCGGTCCAGCCGTTCCTGTCGGGGGCGATCAGCAAGACGGTGAACCTGCCGGCCGACGCGACGGTCGAGGACGTGGAGAAGGCCTACCGGGACGCATGGCGCCTGGGACTGAAGGCCGTGGCGATCTACCGGGACGGCAGCAAGTCGGCCCAGCCGGTCGTGCTGAAGAACGACGAGGGGCCGCGGAAGACCCCCCAGGGGGCGCCGGTTCCCCAGCGGCGGCGCCTGCCCGACGAGCGCGATTCCCTGACCCACAAGTTCAGCATCGCCGGCCTGGACGGCTACATCACCGTGGGGATGTACCAGGACGGGACCCCCGGGGAGATCTTCGTCACGATGGCGAAGCAGGGGAGCGTGATCAGCGGGCTGATGGACGCCTTCGCGACGGCCATCAGCATCGCCCTCCAGTACGGCGTGCCCCTGAAGGTGCTGGTGGACAAGTTCTCCCACCTCCGGTTCGAGCCGGCGGGGTACTCCTCGAACCCCCAGATCGGCTACGCGAAGTCGATCCTGGACTACATCTTCCGGTGGCTGGCGCTGAAGTTCCTGAAGCAGGAAGAGGGAGAGGCGGATGTCCGGGAGGAGGCGAGCCCGGACCTGGAGGCGAAGGAGGGCCTGACCCGTCCGACCCCCTTCCAGACGAGCATCTTCGAGAACCAGGAGGATGCCCCGCCCTGCAGCGTCTGCGGCACGGTGATGGTCCGCAACGGCGCCTGCTACAAGTGCGAGAACTGCGGCTCCACCTCGGGCTGCTCCTGACCGTTTCCGCGTCGCGACGCGGGGTTCCCGGGGGCCTCCCGGGGTCGGCGGTGCCGCGGGGCGTCAATTCCCCCGGGCCCTCGAAAAAAGCCCTTGCATGACATTTCCAACCGGGTAATCTCGAACCATTCGCCGAAAGCCTGCCCGGAATCCGGGAAGGCGTCGTGCAGGTCGGCCCGCCACCGTGGGCGGGCCCGGGTGTTGTCTCTGGCAGAACGGAGGTGCTTCATGGTGCGACGAGTCGAGAAGGCGGCCGTGCTGGGCGCCGGAGTGATGGGCTCCGGGATCGCGGCCCACCTGGCCAACGCCGGGATTCCCTGTCTGCTCCTGGACATCGTTCCTCCGAATCTCACCGACGAGGAGAAGAAGGACCGGACGGCCCGGAACCGGTTCGCCCTGAACGGGATCGAGACGGCCAAGAAGTTCAAGCCCGCGCCTCTGTTCTACCACGAGAAACTGGCCGCCCTGGTGACGGTCGGCAACTTCGAGGACGACCTGGACAAGATCTCCGAGTGCGATCTGGTGATCGAGGTCGTCGTCGAGAACCTGGAGATCAAGCGCAACCTGTTCAAGAAGATCGAGCCCCTGCTGAAGTGGGGCGCGATCCTCAGCTCCAACACCTCCGGCCTCTCCATCGCGTCGATGACCGAGGGCTTCGGCCCGCAGTTCCGACAGAACTTCCTGGTCACCCACTTCTTCAACCCCGTCCGCTTCATGAAGCTGCTGGAGCTGGTGGCCGGGCCCGAGACGGATCCCGACGTGGTGGAGACGTGGGTCCACTTCGGCCAGGAGGTCCTGGGCAAGGGCATCGTCTTCGGGAAGGACACGCCGAACTTCGTCGCGAACCGCATCGGCGTCTACGCGATCAACAAGACCATCCAGTTGATGATGGAAGGCGACTACACCATCGAGGAAGTGGACGCGGTGTTCGGCAAGCCGATGGGCCACCCGAACTCGGCGGCCTTCAAGACCGCGGACCTCGTGGGCGTGGACACCTACAAGCACGTCTCGGCGAACTGCTACGACAACCTGCCGAACGACGACGAGCGGGAGGTCTTCCAGCTGCCCCCGTTCATCCACCAGATGGTCGAGAAGAAGTGGCTCGGCGGCAAGACGAAGGGCGGCTTCTACAAGAAGGACACCGGCCCCGACGGCAAGAAGGTCAGCCTGGCCCTGGACTGGAAGACCGTGACCTACCGGGAGGCCACGAAGCCCCAGTTCGACTCGGTGAAGTCCACGAAGGGCGTCTCCGACCCCGGCGAGCGGATCCGGAACCTGCTGAACGGCGACGATCGGGCGCAGCAGCTGGCCTGGAAGTCCCTGGCCTACACGCTGAACTACACCGCGAAGCGCATCGGCGAGATCGCCGACGACGTGGTGAACATCGACAACGCGATGAAGTGGGGCTTCAACTGGGAACTGGGGCCCTTCGAGGTCTGGGACGCCATCGGCGTGAAGGACAGCGTCGCGAAGATGGCCGAGATGGGGATCCAGGTCCCGGCCCACATCACCCGCATGCTCGAGAAGAGCGAGGGGACCTTCTACAAGAAGGAGGGCGTCCGGAAGTTCTTCTGGGACTTCCGCACCGACTCCTACGTGGCGATCGACAAGCCCGAGTCCTTCATCCTGCTGCCGGACCTGAAGGAAGAGGGCAAGGTGATCAAGGAGAACTTCGGGGCGACGCTCTACGACATGGGCGACGGCATCGCCTGCCTCGAGTTCCACACCAAGATGAACGCCATCGACACCGACATCATCGACATGCTCCACGAGTCGCTGGACGAGGTCGAGGCGAACTGGAACGGCCTGGTCCTGGGCGGCCACGCGGACAACTTCAGCGTCGGGGCGAACATCGGGCTGGTGCTGATGGCGGCCCAGATGGGCAACTGGGACATGCTGGGCGAGATGGTGACCCGCCTGCAGCAGGCCGGCCAGCGGATGAAGTACTGCCGCAAGCCGGTCGTGACGGCGCCCTTCGGCATGGCCCTGGGCGGCGGGTGCGAGGTGTCGATGCACGGCACCCGGATCCAGGCCCACGCGGAACTGTACATGGGCCTCGTGGAGATCGGCGTCGGCGTGCTGCCCGCGGGCGGCGGCTGCAAGGAACTGATCTGCCGGCTGCTCCGGGGCATCCCCGGGGACATGAAGGGCGTCTCCCGGATGCCGCTGATCCAGAAGGCCTTCGAGAACATCGCCACGGCGAAGGTCTCGACGTCGGCCGAGATGGCCCGGGCCCTGGGCTTCCTGCGGCCCGAGGATGGCGTGAGCCTCTCCCGGGACCGGCTGCTCTACGACGCGAAGCAGACGGCCCTTGGTCTCTGGCGGGCCGGCTACCGCCCGCCGCCCA
>Ga0302250_1000629_pt1 | contig 32225 bp, 31 predicted proteins | sample AAG_RA_Asp_MG_FD_193536 | JGI IMG/M metagenome (GOLD analysis project Ga0302250, IMG submission 193536) | Enriched activated sludge microbial communities from anaerobic digester in WTTP, New Holstein, Wisconsin, United States - AAG_RA_Asp | ecosystem: Engineered > Bioreactor > Anaerobic >... | reverse complement strand
CGCCGACTGGCGCCGTGCGGTCGGCGAGGTCGTTCGCGTCAGCCGTGGCCGTTTCGCCATCGGCATGCTCAACCGGCGCAGTCTCCTGTGGCGTGAAAAGGGCCGGAATGGCGGCAGCGGTGCCTATCGTGGCGCTTGCTGGGTAACGCCGGAAGAACTGCGCGACAGCGTCGCGGGCTTGCCGGTGACGGATGTTCGCGTGAGCAGCGCGGTGTTTTTGCCGTCGGGGTCACTGCTGGCCCGCGCCGTCGAATGTCTCCTTCCGGCGCATCTGGCGATTGGCGGACTCGTGGTTCTGTCGGGGCGCAAGCGCTGAAACGGATCAGTTTCCGATCCTGATCGTCCGCCCCGCGCCGCCGGTCTTGACCACGGCCTCACCGAATTCCAACCGCAGCCGTTCGATGACCTGCGCCCCGGTACAGTGGCACGGCAGCAGGAAATCCGGTGCGCATTCGTGCAGGAATTCGAGGGTGGCTTGCAGTCGTTCCGGTCCGGCATTGAGCAGGTGCAGGCCGCCGATGATGCCGTGGATGCGGGTAAGGCCGCTGACCCGCTGTGCGTGGCGCACCGTGTTGACGATGCCGGAATGGCAGCAGCCGGTGAGGATGACCAGACCCTCGGTGGTCTCGAACCACAGCGACAAGTCGTCCTCAATCAAGTCCGGCCGTGTTTTCCCGGCGTCCAGGAAAAACGGACCGCCGGTATCCTCGAACGCCGAATAGCGCGGAACCGGCCCGGTGATGCCAATGCCGGGGCGCAGGTAGCGCGGCGCGTCGAGCACGGTGTGCCGTTCCGGCGGCAGTTGTTCGATTGCCTGCAGCACCGCATCGGCCATGCCGATCTGCCGTGGGGCTTGCTCCGGATGGCAGCTGTAGCGGCGGATCGTCGCGCCCGGCCCGTGGATCACCGGCGCGTGCCGGTTGGCGGCCAGGAATTCCGGGAGGGCGCCGGTGTGGTCGTAGTGGCCGTGGCTCAGGATAAGCGCGCTGGCGCGGTCCAGGTCGAACCCGAGCGCGCGGGCGTTGGGCACGAGTGCCTCTCCCTGCCCGGTGTCGAAGAGGAAGCACTCTTCTTTGGCGTCGATCCAGGCGGCGAAGCCGTGTTCGAACACCAGTCCGTCCGGGGCGTCGTTGTCGACGATGAGGGTGATGCTGATGGAGTCATTCATGGCGGTTTGTCGTGGGTTGGTATCGGCTTACACGCGGAAACGGCGTACGCTTTCCTTCAGGTTGCGCGAGAGATTGACCAGCAGGTCGGAGCGGCGGCGCGATTCGCTGGAAGCGCTGTGCGTCTGGTCGATCCCTTGCGCGATCAGTTCGACGCGCTGGGCGATGTCCGTACTGGTTGCCGACTGCTCGCGCAGCGAGTTGGCGATCGTCTCGATCGCTTCGCTGACCCGGATTGACGAGTCGTTCATCCGGGCGACGGCCGTGCGAATCTCCTCCGTGCAACTGGCGCCGTCCACCGCCTGCGCCTTGGCATGCGATATGGTGGCGAACGCGGCGTCGTTGGTCTGTCGCACGCCTTCGACGATGCTGGAAATCTCCTGCGTCGATTTCGCCGTCAGTTCGGCCAGCTTGCGCACTTCGTCGGCGACGACGGCAAAACCTCTGCCTGCCTCGCCGGCACGCGCGGCCTCGATCGCGGCATTGAGTGCGAGAAGGTTGGTCTGGTCGGCGATGTCGCGAATCGTCTGCACGATTCCGGTGATGTTCGACACCTTGCCGGAAAGTTCCTCCATGGTTGCTGCGGCGTCCGCCATGCCCGACGCCAGCTGCTGGATGATGCGGCTGGCGTTCGATGCCGTGTCCTGACCGTTGTGCGCCTGTTGCTTGGAGTCCGCGGACAGTCGCCCGGCATCGTTGGCGGTTTCCGACATGAGGCCGATGCTGACAGTGAACTCCTCGACGGCGGCGGCGATCGCCGATGTCGCGGCACTCTGCTCCTCCGCGGTTTTTGCCAGCCGGGACGCGTCTGCCAGTATCGCTTCGCTCTCGTCGACGACGGCATCGGCGCTCCGGGCCGTGTCGGCGATGAGCTGACGGATTTGCGTCTGCATCGTCTGCATCGCGGCGACGATACTCTTGTGGTCGCCCTGAAGCACGTGCAGTGACTCGGTCAGGTCGCCTTGGGCGATCCGGCTCAGGGCGGCGGCGGCATCGGCCGGTTCTCCACCAACCTGGCGGTAGATGCCGCGGCCGATGAAGACGATGATCCCGGCGACGATCAACACGCTGGCGATCCCAAGCGCGATGGCCAGCGTGCGGGCACGCTCAAGCCCGGCGACCAGCGCGGCGCGATCTGTGGTCGCTGCCGCATCGGCGATCTTTCCGATCTCCAGCAGGTCGTCGCGTACCTTCCGCCAGGCCGGGGTTTCCTCGGCGACCAGCAACGTCTTTGACTCCTCCAGATTACCCGCCTTGACCAGCGTGATGACCTTCTGTTGCAGCGGTTGCCATTGGTCGATGTTGCGCTTGAGACGACCGGCGAGTTCCTGGGTCGTTCCGTCCGCAGCAAGCAGGGGGATGAGTGTGTCGACTTCGTGGGTGAAAATCTCCGCGGCCTTGCTGAAGTTGTCGTAGGCCGTTTGTTTGCCCGGGTCCAGCAGGATGTTCCGGATGGCCTGGCCTTTCTGCAGTCCGTTGGCGTAGGCCAGGGTTGCCGCGTGGCGAGTCGCGATCCGTTCGTCGACGAACTTGACGAGAATGGCTTCGCTGCTGATCGTGAAATAGACGGAAGAAATGGCGAGGATCGACATGCCCAGCGCGGCAGCAATGCCAAGCAGCCAGAGGCGGTTCTTGAGCGAGAGATTGGCAAACACCGGGCACCTCCTACGATCGGTCGGGTTGATGAGTCGCTTGCGGGATGATACCGCCGAAAGCTGTAAATATTGTCATATGCCAGTATTTATTCTGCTGCAGGCATCGTTGGCGCAGACGGTCTTTGCGAGAGCGCCTTTGTTCCTCCGGTCAACGTTAAGATTGGCATCTCCATCGGTTTTTTCCAGGAAACGTGAAGATTTTTCGCCGCCTCTACCCGGTGGTCGCCTTTTTTGGCGGCTTCATCGTCGATGCCCTGACGCTCGGAAAGCGCGTCAGGGTGCTCGATTTCTGGCAACTGGGCGCGTATCTGGCCGGGGCGGCGGTCTTCATCCTGTGGCTGGCCTGGCGGGACGTGCGTGAGAAGGAACCGCCCCTGCCCGCCGCCGACCTGAAGGGGCACGTTGCGCGCTTTCGCTGGCAGGCGCCGTACCTGTTCGTGCAGTTTTTTTTCGGCAGCATCTTCTCCGCGCTGTTCATCCTCTATTTCAAAAGTTCAGGGCATTTCGGCGCGTGGATCACCGCCGCGGCGCTTGGCGCCCTGCTGGTCGCCAACGAGTTTGCCGGCGATCGTTACGGGCGGCGTTTTACCCTGACCTGGGCGCTTTTCGCGCTGAACGCCATCCTGCTGCTCAATTTCGTCCTGCCGCATCTGGCCGGCAGCCTCGATCCCCGGTGGTTCTACGCCTCGACGTTGGCCGGGGTGATGACTGCGACGGTGGTGTATTGGCTCGCGCCCGGGAGGCCGGGGCGGATCGGACCGGCCTGGGGTGTCGCCGTCTCTCTGCTGGCGGCCTGGAACCTCGGAATGATTGCGCCGGTGCCACTGGTCAGCCGCGATATTGCGGTTGGGCACGACTTCGTGCAGACCGAAGGGCGCTTTTTGCTGACCGTCGAACAGCCGTCACGCTGGCAGTTCTGGCGCGATCAGGCGGCAACGGTCCACGTCGAGGAGGGCGGGCGTCTTTACGGAGTGACGGCGGTATTCGCGCCGCTCGGGGTGACGGCGTATCTCGAACACCGCTGGGAAGTGTTCGGCGATGACGGCTGGCGGCTGATCTACCGCAACCGTTTTCGCAGCACCGGCGGGCGCGAACGCGGCTTTCGCGGCTATTCGTGGGTACTCAATCCGGAACCGGGTGAGTGGCGCTTTTCGGTCGCTACGCAGGATGGACGCGTGATCAGCGTATTGCCGATCCGGGTCGAACGGGGCGATGCGCGCCTGTGGGCAAGGCGGGAGCGCGAGTTCTGAAGCGGTTTCAAACCAGGACGATGTCGCCTGGTCCGACATCGATGCGCCGGTTGGCGCCATAGCAGATCAGGCGACTGAGTTGCCGGTCGACGGCGGCGACGAGGAAGCAGTTTTCCTGATGTTCGACAAAGCGCCGTCCGCGGCGCACGATTTGTTCGTAGGCCCGGTCTTTCAGCCGCACGATGCGGCCGACGTAGTGGTCAAGTTTGTGCATTTCTCTGACGGTCCGAGTGTTGATACGGGGCGGATTGTCACGGGGAAATGTTGCAGGGCGATGAAGGTGGATGAAGCTCAATGCTGGATCTGGGTGAACTGGCTTTGCAGGAAGCGGGTGATCGCCTTGCCCGTGCCGGAACGCCTGATCGACCGGTAGGCGGCTTCGGCCGCGTACGGGGCTGCGGCTGCGAGGGCGAGCAGTACGTTGAGTTCGTCCAGTTCCATGATGATCTCCTGTGGCGAGGTTCATCGATCGGGACGGCCGGCTGTGCGTCGTGGGTTGTCGAAAAATACCGGCCGCTTGCGGACTCAGACAACTATTTCAGGCGACAGTTTCCTTGCCGACTAAATCTCGAAATGTTCGCCGCGAACGGGGCGATGCACGTTTTTCCACCCGAGTTGATCGTGGAGGGCGGTGGCGAAAACCTCGGCAGCCGTCGACTCGCCGTGGGTGATGAAGGTCATCCGCGGTGGCTTGTGGAAGCCGCGCAGCCAGTTGAGCAGCGCGCCCTGGTCGGCGTGCGCGGAAAGACCGCCGACGGTGTAGATGCGCGCCCGCACCGGAACCGTCTCGCCGAATATCTTGACGACGCGCGCGCCATCGACGAGGCGGCGCCCCAGTGTGCCCGCCGCCTGGAACCCGGCGATCAGGATGCTGCATTCACTGCGCGGCAGGTTCTCGCGCAGGTGGTACTTGATCCGGCCGGCTTCGCACATGCCGCTGGCCGAGATGATCACCGCGCCTTCGCGCATCGCGTTGAGCTCCTTTGAGCGCTCGACGTCGGCGACAAATTCCACCCGCATCTTCTCGGGGTGCGCCTGCTGCCAGGCGATCAGTTCGCGCGTTTCGGCATCGAGCAGGTCATCGTGGGCGAGGGTGATGCGTGTTGCCTCGTTGGCCATCGGCGAGTCGACATAGACCTTCAGCGGCGAGATGCGTCCGCGCCGCACCAGATCGGCGAGGATGTAGAGAATGTCCTGTGTGCGTCCGACGGCGAAGGACGGAATGATCAGGTTGCCGTGGGTGGCGCGGGTGCGCTCGAAGGCGTCGACGATTTCGTCCTCGGTCTCCGGCATCGAGCGGTGCTGGCGGTTGCCGTAGGTCGATTCGATGAGCAGGACGTCGGCCTCGGGAATCACTTTTTCGGGGTCGCGCAGCACCGGCCGGCTGTGCATCCCGAGGTCGCCGGAAAAGACCAGCCGGCGAGGCTGTTCTTCACCCTCGATGGTGACTTCCAGCCAGGCCGAGCCGAGGATGTGTCCGGCGTCGTGGAACCTGACACGGACGTTCTCCGCAGGCGAAATGGTTTCGCCGTAGCGCGCCGGCCGGAGCAGCCGGAGCACGGTCTGGGCCTCGGCGATCGTATACAAGGGGGGCTGCACGCCGCGGTCGTTCTTTCCCTGGCGGCGGCGGTGCCGCAACTGCCACTCCGTCTCCTTCTCCTGGATGTGCGCGCTGTCCGGGAGCAGTACGCCGAGGAGATCGATGCTCGCCGGCGTGGCGTAGATCGGTCCCCGGTAGCCGAGCACGGCCAGGCGCGGGAGCAGGCCGGAGTGGTCGATGTGCGCGTGGGTCAGCAGGACGAAATCGATGTTTCGCACGTCGCTGCCAAACTTCAGCGCGCCCAGGTTTTTGGCCCGGGCCTCCGGGCCGCCCTGGAACATGCCGCAATCGACCAGGAACCGGGTCCGGCCGGTTTCCACGAGAAAACAGGAGCCGGTGACTTCGCCGGCAGCGCCGAAGAAGGAGAGTCTCATGGCAGTCAGTTCACCACGTTCTGTGGTGTTCCTTTCTTGAATGCGACAACGTTGTCGACCGCAATCCCCATCAGGCGTTCCCGCGCTTCCTTCGTCGCCCAAGCGATGTGCGGGGTGACGAGGCAGTTCGGCGCCGAGAGCAGCGGATTGTCCGGCTTCGGCGGCTCGCAGGAAAGCACGTCCACGGCCGCCCCGGCGACGCGGCCGGCGGCCAGCGCGTCCGCGAGATCCTGCTCGTTGATCAGCGGTCCGCGCGAGGTGTTGATCAGCATCACCCCGGGCTTCATGCGGGCGATGGCTTCCTTGTTGATCATGCCCTGGGTTTCGGGGAACAGCGGGCAGTGCAGGCTGATCACGTCGGCCGCGGCGTACAGTTCGTCGAGCGTGACGTACTTCAGCGTGTCGCTCTCTAGCGCCTTGTTGACCATCTTGTCGTAGACCACGACCTTCATTCCGAACGCCTGGGCGATGCGCGCGAAGGCCTGGCCGATGCGTCCGCAGCCGACCAGCCCGAGCGTCTTGCCGTCGAGTTCGGTCAGCGGGTTGAGCCAGTAGCAGAAGTCGACGCACTTGCCCCAGTTGCCGGCGCGCACGTCGTCGGCATGGCGGCCGACGCGGTGGCACAGTTCAAGCAGCAGCGCCGCGGCAAACTGGGCGACCGACTGGGTGCCGTAGGTCGGGATGTTGCAGACGTCGATGCCCTTTTCGCGTGCAGCGGCGATGTCGACGACGTTGTAGCCGGTGGCCAGCAGACCGATGAAGCGCACGCTCGGACAGGCGGCGATGATCTCGCGGGAAAGGACCGTCTTGTTGGTGAAGATGATCTCGGCGTCGCCGATGCGCTCGATGACGAGTTCGGGCGGGGTGCGGTCATGCACGGTCAGTTGCCCTTCGCCGGCGAGGTCGTCCCAGCTCAGGTCGCCGGGGTTCAGGGTTGCGCCGTCAAGTACCACGATTTTCATGTCTGTCTCCATTGGGGGTGAGCGAGTGTTCGGGGGTCAGGGTTTGTGCGCTGCGGCCCACTCCTGCCAGCGCCAGGAATCGCGGCACATGGCATCGAGATCCTTCTCCGCTTTCCAGCCGAGCAGTTCGTGGGCCAGGGCCGGGTCGGCGAAACACTGGGCGACGTCGCCCGGTCGGCGATCGACGATCCGGTAGGGGACCGGGCGGCCGCTGGCCTTCTCGAAGGCGCTGACGACATCGAGAACGCTGTAGCCCTGGCCGGTGCCGAGATTGACCGTCGTTACACCGGATTTTCCTTCGATCGCCTTGAGTGCCGCGAGGTGGCCGCGCGCCAGGTCGACGACATGGATGTAGTCGCGCACGCCGGTGCCGTCGGGCGTCGGGTAGTCGTTGCCGAAGACGGAAAGCTCCGTCAGCTTGCCGACTGCGACCTGGGTGATGAAGGGCATCAGGTTGTTCGGGATGCCGTTCGGGTCTTCGCCGATGATCCCGGATTCATGCGCGCCGACCGGGTTGAAGTAGCGCAGCAGGGCGATGTGCCAGGTTTCATCGGAGCGCGACAGGTCGCGCAGGATCTCCTCCAGCATCAGCTTCGAGCGGCCGTACGGATTGGTTGCGGAGAGCGGGAAATCCTCGCGGATCGGGACGCTGTGCGGGTCGCCGTAGACTGTCGCCGAGGAGGAGAAGACCAGCGTCTTGACGCCGGATTCGGCCATCACCTCGAACAGCGCGACGCTGCCGGAGATGTTGTTGTCGTAGTAGCGCAGCGGTTGCGAAACGGATTCGCCGACGGCCTTGAGCCCGGCGAAATGGATGACCGCGTCGATGGCGTGGTGCCGGAAGACGTCGCGCAAGGCACCGCGGTCGCGGATGTCGACTTCCTCGAAGGTGAGCGTCCGGCCGCTGATCTGCTCCACCCGGCGCAGGACGTCCGGCTTGCTGTTGGAGAAATTGTCGATGACGACCAGGTTGTAGCCGGCCGCCAGCAGTTCGACGCACGTATGAGATCCTATGTAGCCGGCACCTCCGGTGATCAGTATGTTCTGCATGGCGTTTCAGTCAGGTGGTTGGTCAATTTCGTTGTTGCCGTTGATCCAGCGCAGTGAATCCGTCAGGCAAGTGTTAAGCATGTGGCGATCCAGCCCGGTGCCGAGGAACCCGGCCAGAATCTCGTCGCAGCCGTGGATGTCTTCCGCATCGTAGCATTCGATCAGCGCCAGCATCTTGCCGAGGATTCCCTGGTAGGACTGCAAGGCGGCGATGATTTCATGCTCAAGGGCGATTTGCTCGAAGATTTCATCCATCGGCAGGCCAAGCGCCGCAGGCATCATCGACATGATGCCGGTGATGAAAGCCTGCCCGGCCAGGGTGGCGTCGCGCGGGCGCAGGTGGCCGACGAGCAGTTCGAGCATCCGCCCGCGCAAGGCGGCGACCTGGAGCAGCGGAATGCGGCTCGGGTCCGGCGCCTTGCCGGCCGGCGTCATCAACAGCAGCTGCAGCCAGCGTTGCAGCTGGCGCCGACCGAGGATCGTGATGGCGTGGCGCAGCGAACTGATGCGCCGGGTCATGCCGAAGCCTACCGAATTGACGATGCTCAGCAAGTTAACGGTCAACGCGGCGTCGTGCTTGATGCCTTCTTCCAGCTTCACCGTGTCGGCGTCGCGGTTGGCGAGGTTGATCAGCTCGATGAGGGTCGTTTGCGAGGCCGACAGGCGGCGTCCGCTGACAACTTCCGGGTGGGCGAAGTAATTCCCCTGGAACAGCTGGAAGCCCGCGTCGCGGCTGCGTGTGAAAGCTTCCTGTGTCTCCACACGCTGGGCCAGCAGTTTGAGTGGCAGGTGCTTGAGCGGACCGGCGAGGGCGAGGAGCTGTTGTGTGCTCCTGTCACGGATGTCGATTCCGATCAGGTCGACCATCGTCAGCAACGGCGCGCTGCGTTCGTCGAGCCCCGTGTAGTCGGCGAGCGCCAGCGAATAGCGCCGGTCGCGCAGGGCGCGGCAGCGTTCCAGCGTGGTTGCGTCGGGCACGCGGTCTGGCGCGATCTGCAGTACCACGCAGTCGGCCGGCAGGGCTTCGATGGCGTCGTCGTGCAGAAAGCCCTGGTCGATACGGAGAAATGCCCGCTTGCGTCCCAGTGCCCGGCGTATGCCGAGTTCGGCATACGCCGAGCAAATCAGCAGGGCAGCGTCTTCCTTGTCTTTCCGGACTGAAACCGCGTCTCCGGACGTCTGCAGCCGCAGTTCGTAACCAAACAGTTCGTGTTGCAGGTCGAGGACTGTATGACGGCTGAGGTAGGTGTCGTCGAGGGCTGGATCGCTCATGCTCAGAGATCGTCGGCCTTTTCGCGCCCGAGGTTGTTGGCCCAGAACAGCGCCTGGGAGAGACAATCGTTGAGGAAATCGAGCCCGATGGCCGGCACGCGCTGCAGCGCTTCTTCGATTGCCTCCGGGTCGGTCTGTTCGGTGGCGATGGCCAGTTGCAGCAGCTGGCCGTGCTGGCCGGCCTGCTCGACGAGTGCCAGCCTGACGCGCTGCGCCACCGGCAGGTGGGTGAGGATTTCCTCCATCGTGACGCCGAGCAGTGCCGGCATCAGCGACATGATGCCGACCATGAAACCCTGGTCGGCAAATTCCCGGTTGCGCGGCACGACCCGGTCGGACAGCAGTTCCAGCAGACGTCCCCGCGTCGCGGCGAGTTGCAGCAGCGGGTTGTCACCCGGCCCACCGCCCTTCGGATTGGTGTAGATCAGCAGTTGCAACCAGCGTTGCAGCTGGCGGCGACCGAGGATGGTGATGGCGTGGCGCAGCGAGGTGATGTGCGTGGTCAGTCCGTTGCTCACCGAATTGGTCAGCCGCAGCATGTTGACCGTCAGCCCCGGCTCGACCTTGAAGGCATTCTCGATCTGGCTGGTGTCGGCGTCCTGCAGGACGAGCGACAGAAGGCGGAGCAGCGCCAGTTGCGACGGATTGAGTTTCTTGCCGACGATGATCGCCGGTTTGGCAAAGTAGTAGCCCTGGAACAGTTCGAAACCGAGGCGCTTGCACAGCTCGACCTGTTCCGCCGATTCGACTTTCTCGGCGAGCAGTTTCTTGCCGAACGGCTTGAGGCGCTGGACCAGCGTGGTGAGCTTTCCCGCGTCGAGGCCGAGCACGTCGACCTTGATGATCTCTGCCAGTTCGAGCAGTGGGCGAGCGGCGTCGGTGAGTTCGATGACGTCGTCGATGGCCAGCGAAAACCCCTTGTCGCGCAGTTGGCGGCAGCGTGCGATCACTTCGGCGGTGGGCTCGACCGTTTCCAGTATTTCCAATACGACGGCTTTGGGCGGCAATGCCTCGATCAGGTCGTTGAACAGGAATTCCTGATCGACGTTGATGTAGCCGCGGTAGGGGCCGAGCGCTTCGTTGGCGGAAAGTTCGGTGAACGCGTTGGCGATGACCGTGGCGGTGGCTTGTGACGGATCGACGATTTCTGCGCGGTTGGCGGTGAGGATCGGGCCGTCGCGAAAGAGCAGTTCGTAGGCCAGCAGCTGTTGTTCGCGCCCGAGAATCGGCTGGCGGCCGAGAAAAATATTGGAATGGTGAGATTCGGACATGTCGGCGAGAGCGCCCCGGTCATGGATCAAAAATGCATTCTATAGGCGAACGGGCGCCCCGCGCGACTGGTGGCGGGTTATGACGACTCGCGCGCCAGGTTGTTGGCCCAGGTCAGCGCGCGCGTCAGGCAGCTGTTGGCGTAGGTGGCGTCGATCTCCGGCAGGCGGGTGAGCATGGTGGAGGCCTTTTCGCTTTCCTCGTTTTCGAGCGACTCGATCAGGCTCAGCAGATCACCGAGTATGCCGCGGCGTTCCCCGAGCGCGTCGAGTACCGGCCGCGCCAGCGGCAGCTGGGCGAGGATCTCGCTCATGCCGCTGCCGATCAGCGTCGGCATCAGCGACAGGATGCCGACCATGAATGCCTGGTCGATCAGGTCGCGTCCGCCCTCCTTGACGTCCGGCGTGCGGTCGAGCAGCAACTCCATCAGGCGGCCGCGCGTCGCCGCGAGTTGCAGCAGGGGATTGACCGCGCTGGTTGCGTTCGCAGCACCGCTGTAAAGCAGAAGCTGCAGCCAGCGCAACAGCTGGCGACGTCCGAGCAGGGTGATGGCATGGCGCAACGAAGTGATTTTCGTCGGCATGCCCGCCGCCGCGGAGTTGGTCAGGCGCAGCAGGTTGAGCGTGAGTACCGGCTCCTGTTTGAATACTTTCTCGATCTCCGCGGTGTCGGCGTCCTGGCTGATCAGCCCGAGCAGGCGCAGCAGCGCCACTTCCGAGCTCTGCAGCCGTTTCCCCTGGATGACCGTCGGGCGGGCGAAATAGTAGCCCTGAAACAGATCGAAGCCGAGTTCGTGGCACAAGCGCATCTGCGCGTCGCTCTCGACTTTCTCGGCGAGCAGGGTCTTCTTCAGCGGTTTCAGCGCAGGGGCCAGTTGCTTCAGGCGTTCCGGCTCGACGCGGCTGATGTCGACCTTGATGACCTCGGCGATGCGCAGTAGCGCCTTCTCCGTATCCAGCGACTCGGGGCGCATGCGTATGGCCAGCACGTAACCCGCCTGACGCAACTGTTCGCAGCGCTCGATCATTTCTGGCGTCTGGGCTACCGTATCGAGAATCTCGAGCACCACCGTATGCGGCGGCAGCGCGTGGATCAGGTCGCTGAAGAGCAGACCGTGGTCGACCTTGATGAACCCCTGGTACGGCCCGAGCGCATTGGCGACGGAGAACTCTGTGAACGCATTGATGATGACGGTGGCCGTGGCCTGATTGCCGTCGATGAAGCTGGCGAAATTGCCGCTTTCGGCGCTGCCGCTGCGAAAGAGCAGCTCGTAGGCGAACAGCTGCTGCTTGCGATCGAGAATCGGCTGGCGGCCAAGAAACACGTCCTTGAGATCGTTATCGGGCATGGCGACTCCTCCATGGCGACCGCGAGAGGGGGGGCCGCCGTGATTTTTGTTTTTTTCATCTTAGCATCGCTGGCGGGAAACGACCCGACTCAATCTGCTCTGCGCCTCTCCCGGTTGATTGTTGTCACGCGAGTGAGGATAATTGTTCGACAAACTTACCAATTACCGTGCTCGGGGTGGGCAGTCATGACAATCAGCGGCGATCAGAGTCTGTTGCGTGAGATCAACAGGATGGCCATCGTGCGTGCGGTCCAGCAGGGGGCAGGGTTGTCGCGTGCCGACCTGGCCAAGGCGACCGGGCTGACGAAATCGACTGTCGGCCTGCTGGTACAGGATCTGATCGATTCCGGCTGGTTGTGCGAGTCGGATGTGCAGGCAACCGGGGCGATCGGGAGGCGGCCGACACCGCTCGGTCTGGACGGCCGGCGCCTGGCGATGATCGGCGCCGATGTGAGCCTGGAGGGCTTGAGCGTCCTGGCGGTTTCGCTGACCGGGGAGGTGCTCGAAGCTGCGTCGGAGCCGCTCCCCGGCAGGCGGCCGGAGGATGTTCTGCCACGTCTTGCCGTCCTGGTGGCGGATGTCGTGGCCAAAGCGCGTTCAGCGGGGCGTTGGCTGCTCGGGGTTGGCGTGGGGGTTCCAGGTGCGGTGCTCGATCATCAGGGAACGGTCAAGTTGGCCCCGAACCTGGGGTGGCGGGATTATTCTTTTCATGCGGTGTTCAGTGCCGAACTGGCGGCCTGTGGCGTTGCCGACCTGCCGATTCTGGTGCAGAACGACTATGACGTGGCGGTACTCGGCGAGTACGAGTTTGGCGAGGCGCCGTTGCCCGATCCGCTGATTTACCTCGGACTCGGCGTCGGCGTCGGTGCCGGAGTGGTTGTACGCGGGCGCCTGTTTCTTGGCGCCGACGGTTTTGCCGGGGAGGTCGGGCATTCGATCCTGCAGGTCGAAGGGCCCGTGTGCTCATGTGGACGGCGCGGGTGTGCCGAGGCCTTTATCGGGCAGCGCGCAGTCAGTACGCGGATTTCCGGGCGAGCCGACGATCTGCTTCCAGTGGAAACCATCCGTCAGTTGCTCGATCGAAACGATGAATCCGCCCATCTCTCGGTACGGCGTGCCGGGCATTACCTCGGGGTGTTGATCCAGAATCTGTGGACGTCGTTCAACCCGGGGCGAGTCGTCATCGGCGGTCCCTTGTGCGACCTCGGACCGCCATTGTTTGACGCGGCTTTTTCCTGTCTTGAAGGGTTTTCGCGCGATTGCTCGCTGCCTTTGCCCGAGTTGAGGCTGGCGCGTTTTGGCTCGCGTTCGATCGGCATGGGCGCGGCGGCGCTGGTCAAGCACGTCCTGACCCGGCCGATGGACTATCGTCTGTGTGATCGCTGACGCGGCGTGGTGTCGCGTTTCTATGGGCGAAAAAAACTGTTGTGTTAGTAAGAAAAATGAACTAATGTTCTGCGCACGCTCGACCGGCACAAAAACATAACGCTGGCGGGCGCAGGTAAAAGCGATTGATCGCGGCAGGCAAAAAAAGATAAATACTGCCGGGAAACAGGAGGGGTTGATGGTTCAGACAGTCGAATTGAAGGCGTCCGCGCGCCGTTGGTGCGTCTCTGGCGCTGTGCGTGGTTTTTCCGTTCGCCCGGCCCCTTCATTGCAAAACTTCCCGTGAAGTGTTCGGCGAGGCGTTCCCCGTTTTCCTGCGGGTGCGTGTCGCCGGTTTGTTGCTGTGTGGTGAGCGTCCGTCAGCGTCCTGCTGAGGGATTTCGTTCGATGTGGTTGTCCTGACCGGGGTACGCCCCGTAAATTGAAGGAGAATTCAGATGAGCCGTTTCACAGTCCGCCGTACCCTTTTGTCAGTTCTCGTCGCCGCGGCCGCTTGCGTTTCCATGCCGGCCATGGCGTCCAAGGAAAAACCCGTCATCGGTTTCTCGATCGACGATTTGCGCGTCGAACGCTGGGCCCGCGATCGCGACTATTTCATCGAGGCGGCCAAGCAGTTGGGGGCCGAAGTCAATGTGCAGTCGGCGGATGGCGATACCGCCAAGCAGGTATCGCAGATCGAGAACCTGATTTCGCAGAAGGTCGATGCGCTGGTCATCGTGCCGAAGGACCAGTCCACGTTGTCGAACGTGCTCCGGGAAGCCAAGAAAGCCGGGATCAAGGTCGTCTCCTACGATCGCCTGATCAAGAGCCGGAACATCGATGTCTATATTTCGTTTGATAACGAGCGCGTCGGCTTCATGCAGGGCGAGGCGCTGATGAAGGCCATGCCGAACGGCGGCGGTGTTTATGTGCTTTCCGGAGATCCCGGTGACAACAACGCCAAGTTGTTCAAGGCCGGGGCGATGAAGGCGATGGATCCGGCGATCAAGAGCGGCAAGATCAAGATTCTCGGCGAGCAGGCGGTCAAGGACTGGTTGCCATCGAACGCGCTGTCCATCGCCGAGAACGTCCTGACGAAGCACCAGAACAAGATCGACGGCTTCCTCGGCCCGAATGACGGCACCGCCGGCGGCATCATCCAGGCGCTGGCCGGCCAGAAACTCGCAGGCAAGGTGCCGGTCACCGGCCAGGACGCCGAGCTCGCAGCCTGCAAGCGCATCCTTGCCGGAACCCAGACGATGACCGTTTATAAATCACTGCGTCTGATCGCCACCGAAGCCGCCAAGGTGTCGGTTGCCCTGGTCAAGGGCGAGAAGGTCAGCTACAACGCCGAGAAGGCAGAGGGCGGCGCACCGCAGATCCTCCTCGACCCGATCGTCATCACCAAGGACAACATGGACATCCTGGTCAAGGACAACTTCTACACCAAGGAGCAACTCGGGCTGTAAACGTCATGGCGCGGTGGCGGGCGCTCCCGCCACCGCGGTCAGGCGTGTTCATTTTTCGGGACGGAGGATCATGACCGAGTATCTGCTCGATATGCGAGGTATCGTCAAGGACTTCAATGGCGTGAAGGCACTTGACGGCATCGACCTCAAGGTGCGTGCCGGCGAAGTCGTCGGCTTGTGTGGCGAGAACGGCGCTGGCAAGTCGACGCTGATGAAGGTGCTGTCGGCGGTCTATCCCTACGGCACCTGGCAAGGACAGATTTTCTGGGATGGGCACGAGCTCAAGGCCACGTCGATCCGCGAGACCGAGGAGGCGGGCATCGTCATCATTCACCAGGAACTGATGCTGGTGCCGCAACTGTCGGTAGCCGAGAACATCTTCATGGGCAACGAAATCACGCTGCCCGGCGGACGCATGAATTACTCGGCGATGTACAAGCGCGCCGAGGAATTGATGGCCGAACTGAAAATGCCGGATGTTAACGTCGCCTTGCCGGTCTATCACTACGGTGGCGGCCATCAGCAGCTGATCGAGATCGCCAAGGCGCTGAACAAGAAGGCACGGTTGCTGATTCTCGACGAGCCGACGTCGTCGCTGACCAAGTCGGAAACCGAAATCCTGCTCGACATCATTCGTGATTTGAAGCGCAAGGGTGTGGCCTGCGTGATGATCTCGCACAAGCTCGACGAGATCGCTGCCGTCTGCGACACCATCAGCGTCATCCGCGACGGCGCTCATGTCGGCACGCGGCCGATGAGCGGAATGGATACCAACGAGATCATTACCATGATGGTCGGCCGCGAGATCAAGAACCTGTTCCCGCGCGAAGAGCATCCGGTCGGCGAGGTGTTCTTCGAGGCGCGCAACGTGACCTGCCTGGACGTCAACAATCCCCGGCGCAAGCGGGTCGACAACATTTCCTTCCAGCTGCGCAAGGGCGAGATCCTCGGCGTCGCCGGGCTGGTCGGCGCCGGGCGCACCGAACTGGCGATGGCGATTTTTGGCTGCTACCCCGGGCAGTACAGTGCCGAGCTGTGGCTCGATGGGCGGAGAATCTCCGTCGACTCCCCGCGCGCGGCGGTGACGCAGGGCATCTGCCTGGTGCCGGAGGATCGCAAGCGTCACGGGATCGTCCCGCTGCAGGGCGTCGGCGCCAACATCACGATGGCAGTGCTCGGCGAGTATGCCCGGCATGGCGTGATCAACGCCGAGAAAGAGTTGTGCCAGATCGAGAAATCGATTGCCCGCATGCGCATCAAGACGGCTTCGCCGGATTTGCCGATTCGCGGACTCTCCGGGGGCAACCAGCAGAAAGCCGTGCTTTCCAAGATGCTGCTGCCCAATCCGAAGGTGCTGATTCTCGACGAGCCGACGCGTGGCGTCGATGTCGGCGCCAAGTACGAGATCTACAAGCTGATGTTCGAGCTGGTCCGGCAAGGGCTGTCGATCATCATGATCAGCTCGGAACTGCCGGAGGTTCTCGGGATTTCCGACCGCGTCCTCGTCATCGGCGAGGGGCAGTTGCGGGGCGATTTCATCAATGACGGGTTGACCCAGGAGCAGGTTCTCACCGCCGCGCTTGGTCAGTCAGCGGCGCTGGCCGCCTGATTCGCGCAATCCGCTGGATCCGCACTCACTTCAAGACTTCACAGGGAAGGTGATACGAACATGACGACCCGCGATTTCAAACGCTTCTTTTCGCAATACAAGATTCTCGCGCTGCTGCTCGCCATCGCAATGATCTGGCTGTTCTTCGAACAGCTGACCGACGGCGCGTTCCTGACGCCGCGCAACTTCTCCAACCTGCTGCGGCAGATGGCCATCACCGGGATGCTGGCATCGGGCATGGTGTTCATCATCATCTCCGGCGAAATCGACCTCTCCGTGGGGGCATCGCTCGGCTTGCTCGGCGGAATCGCGGCGATCCTTGATTACACCTATCAGCTGCCGATGCCGCTGATCATCCTGATCGTGGTCGCGCTCGGCATCGGCATCGGCCTGTTCAACGGCTATTGGGTGGCCTACCTGCGCGTGCCGTCGTTCATCGTCAGCCTGGCCGGGTTCCTGGCGTTCCGCGGCATTCTGCTCGGCATCACCAAGGGGACGACCGTGCCGTTGGAGTCCGAGCCGATGATCATGATCGGGCAGGCGTATCTGCCGATGATGCTCGGCAATTTTCTCGGCGTTGCGGTGTTTGCGCTGATGGCCTTCCTGACCTTTCGGACCCGCGCCGGACGCGCGCAGCACGGTCTGGCCGTGCCTCCGCTCTGGCAGGATCTGGGCAAGCTGGGCGTCATCGGCGTGCTGATCGTCGGCTTCGTCTATACGCTGAACCAGTACGAGGGGATTCCGGTTCCGGTCCTCGTGACGCTGGTCATCCTCGGTATTTTCAGCTTCATGGCCAACCAGACGGTGTTCGGGCGGCGGATCTATTCGGTTGGTTCCAATCTCGAGGCGACGCGCCTGTCCGGCGTCAACGTGCGGGCGGTGAAGATGCTGGTGTTCGGGATGATGGGGCTGATGGCCGCCTTCGCCGGGCTGACCACCACCGCCCGTCTCGCCGCCGGTTCGCCGTCCGCCGGGACGCTCGGCGAACTCGACGCCATCGCTTCCTGCTTCATTGGCGGCGCGTCAAGCCGCGGTGGCGTGGGAACGGTCTATGGCGCGCTGATCGGCGCGCTGATCATGGCCAGTCTCGACAACGGCATGTCGATGCTCGGCGTCGAGTCGTTCTGGCAGATGATCGTCAAGGGCGCGATTCTGCTGCTGGCGGTATGGATCGACGTGGTATCGGGCGCCGGCAGCGAACGCTGAAACGAATGAGGAAAGGACGCTATCGTGCAAATCCTGGGCATTGACGTCGGCGGCACGGGCATCAAGTCCGCGATCGTCGAGACGGGCACCGGCGAACTCGTCAGCGAGCATCTCCGCGTTGATACGCCGCGGCCCGCCACGCCGCAGGCCGTCGGGGAGGCGCTGCGCGCGGTCGTCGAGCGCCATCGCTGGAACGGCCCGATCGGCATCGGTTTCCCGGCGGCCATCCAGCACGGCATTTCGCGCACGGCATCGAACGTCGACAAATCGTTCATCGACTTGCCGATTGCCGACTATTTTGGCCGCGAGATCGGCATGCCGGTGCACATCGCCAACGATGCCGACGTGGCCGGAATGGCTGAAATGCGCTTCGGTGCCGGTAAGAATCACCCCGGCGAAGTGCTGATCGTGACGATCGGCACCGGTCTCGGGACCGCCCTGTTCAGCGCCGGGCACCTGCAGCCGAATACCGAACTCGGGCATGTCTATCTGGAAAACGGACATGAAGCCGAGCGCTACGCCTCGGAGGCGGTTCGCGTGACGCAGGGGTTGTCCTGGGCTGTCTGGGGCGATCGCCTCAACCTCTATCTGCGTACCCTGGAAGCATTGCTCTGGCCCGATCTCATCGTGCTCGGCGGTGCGGTCAGCGCCACGTTGCACGAATATGCTCCGATGCTCACCACCAAGGCGCCGGTGGTGGCTGCCAGCTTCCTGAACCAGGCCGGCATTGTCGGCGCGGCCCTCTACGCCGAGGAGCAACTGAACAACCCCCGCGCGACGAAGTGACTCAGTCACCTGTGCCGCGGCAGCGATTAACCCAAGGAGAAACGTAAATGACAGAAAGCTATTTTGCGGCGATCGAGCCGATCCGTTATGCCGGCCCGGACAGCGATGATCTGCTGACCTATCGCTGGTACGACGCCAAGCGCGTCGTGCTCGGACGGACGATGGAAGAGCACCTGCGCATTGCCGTCTGCTATTGGCACACGTTCTGTTCCAACGGCAGCGACATGTTCGGCAGCGGCACCTTCGACCGGCCCTGGCACAAGGGCGGCGATCCGCTGGCGCTGGCCGAGCTAAAACTCGATGAAGCGATGGCCTTCGTGCAGAAGCTCGGTGTTCCTTTCTACACCTTCCACGACCGCGATCTCGCGCCGGAACTGGGGCCCCTGCGCGAAAGCCAGAAGGCGTTTGCGCACATGGTCGACAGGGCGGCGGAAGCGCAGGAACGTAGTGGCGTGAAACTGCTCTGGGGTACCGCCAACCTGTTCTCGCATCCGCGTTACATGGCCGGCGCGGCGACCAATCCGGATCCCGAGGTTTTCGCCTGCGCGGCCCTGCAGGTGCGCGACGCGCTGGAGGCCACGCATCGTCTGGGCGGAGAAAACTACGTGCTCTGGGGCGGACGTGAAGGCTACGACACGCTGCTCAACACCGATCTCAAGCGTGAACTCGATCAACTCGGCCGCTTCCTGTCGATGGTCGTGGAGCACAAGTACAAGATCGGTTTCTCCGGCCAGATTCTGATCGAGCCGAAACCAATGGAGCCGACCAAGCACCAGTATGATTTCGACGTGTCCACTGTTTATGGCTTCCTCAAGCAGTACGGTCTGGAGAAGGAGGTCAAGGTCAACATCGAATGCAACCACGCCACGCTCGCGGGGCACAGCTTCGAGCACGAAGTGGCGCTAGCCACGGCGCTGGGCTGCTTTGGTTCGGTCGACGCCAATCGCGGCGACTCCCAGAACGGCTGGGACACGGACCAGTTCCCCAACGACGCCGGCGAGGCGGCGCTGGCGCTGTACCACGTGCTCAAGGCCGGCGGTCTGACCCAGGGCGGATTCAACTTCGATGCGAAGATTCGCCGGCAGAGCGTTGACGCCGTCGACCTCGTGCATGCGCACGTCGGCGGCATCGACACGTTGGCGCAGGGGTTGCTGATCGCCGCCAGGATGATCGAGGATGACAAGCTCGGCGCCTTCAAGGCACAACGTTACGCCGGTTGGGACGGCGATCTCGGGCAGCGGATCATGGGACGGAAAATTGATCTCGCCGGAGTGGCCGAGTTGGCCGCCAAGGAAGCGCTTGAACCGACGCCACGCTCCGGGCGTCAGGAAATGCTCGAGAACATCGTCAACCGCTATATGTAATCGGGAGGGCGGTGGAGAGGAAACTCTCCGTCGACTTGGATAAGCGCTGAAATATTCGTCACCCCCGGCGAAGGCCGGGGGCCAGTTCGTTCAATTTTCTGGATTCCCGCCTTCGCCGGAATGACGAATGTCAGTGCAGGGTGTGCTTCTTCGTGTCGAGGTCGTCGTTCTCGCCGTCGGCCGCCTCGGCCGCCGCCGAAGTGTGCCGCGAGAGCAATCGCCAGCCGTTGGCGCCGCGGATGAAGACGTTGGTGGTCAGCATCGGGCCGTGGGTGGTCCGGTCGTTCTCCAGATACAGGGTTTCGACGACGCTGTGCACGCAGAGCAGCAGGCTCTGCCAGCGAATCTTGCTGCGGATATGCACCGAAAAGCGCGGGTTGCTCTCGAAGATCGAGCGCCAGCTTTCGCGGATGGCTGCGTGGCCGTCCATGCGCTGTCCGGTCGGATGGATGCAGACGATTTCCTCATCGTCGGACCAGGTGCCCATCAGCGCGTCCAGGTCGGCACGCCCGATCGCTTCGTAAAAGGCTTCTTCAGCATCTTCCGCCGTCGTGTAGAGGGTGGTCATGAGTTCTCTCCGGTCATTCCTGTCGCCCCGGCCGCCAGACAGGCTTCCAGCACGCGCTGGGGGGTGAGCTTGTTGAGGCAGTCCAGATGGCCGAGCGGGCATTCGCGCTTGAAGCAGGGGCTGCAGTCGAGGTTGAGGCTGAGGATCGTCGCCCGGTCGGAGAGCGGCGGTGTGAATCCCGGCGAGGATGAGCCATAGAGTGCCACCAGCGGTTTGTCGAGTGCCGCGGAGACATGCATCAGGCCGGAGTCGTTGCAGACAACGAAATTTGCTGCGCCAATCAGGTCGATGGCCTGTGCCAGGGAGGTTTCCCCGCAGAAATTGCGGGGTGTGGCGGTCTCCGACAGGCGGATAATCTCGTCACCGGCGGCCTTGTCCTTGCCCGAGCCGAGCAGCCAGACGGCGTAGCCGCGTGCGGCCAGTCCGTCGGCCAGTGCCGCGAAATGGCTCGTCGGCCAGCGTTTGGCAGGCCCGTACTCGGCGCCGGGGCAGAATATGGCGATGCGCGGCGGGCGCTCGATGCCGAGCGTGGCCAGTGTTGTCGCCTGGTGCTCCGGCGTCGAGGTCAGGCGCGGGTATTCGAGCGGACGAAGCAGTGGCGATCCCGGTTCCTGTGCCAGTTGGGCGAAACGCTCGGCCATCTGCGGCAGAGCGTTCTCGTCGAGCGTGTGGCGAACGTTGATCAGGCCGTAGCGCGCTTCTCCGGTAAAGCCGATACGTTCGGGAATGCAGGCGAAAAAGGGTATCAGCGCCGACTTGGCCGAATTGGGAAGGACATAGGTTTGTCGGTAGCGCCGTTGCGCGAGTTGCCGTCCGAGACGGAAGCGCGCAGCGAGCGACAGTTCCCCGTGGGCGAACGGATTGTCGATAATCTCGCCGATTTCGGGCATGCGGCGCAGCACCGGCGCGACCCAGGGCGCGGCGAGCGCGTCAAGTTGCAGGCCGGGAAATGTCCGGTGCAGGCGCATGAACAGCGGCTGGGCCATGACCGTGTCGCCGATCCAGGCCGGAGCGACGACCAGTGCGCGAAATGCCTTCATGCTCGGCGCGTCAGTGGCCCTTGGGGGCGTCGCCCTTGAAGACGTAGTGGGTGCTGCAGTAAGGGCAAGTCACTTCGCCGGTCTGCAGCACGTCAAGATACACACGCGGATGCAGGTTCCAGGCGACGGTGCCGGCAGGCGGGCAGTGCAGTGGCAGGTCGTGAGCGGTGACTTCGACGGTCTTGTTGTCGGCCATGGTTGTTTCCGGGAGTGGCGTGTTCTGTATCGGGCGATTGTCGGCGGGAGGCAGGCAGGGCCTGTTCCGGTTCGTTACCGGCGCGCGGGCAGGCGGAAATTCTAGCCGATTTCGCCGGCGGGATGGCGCTAAAATACTGCCTTTGCAGACCCCGAGGCACCCCCATGATCTGGAAACCCCATGTCACCGTGGCCGCGATCATCGAGCGCGACGGCAAGTTCCTGCTGGTCGAGGAGGAAACCGACGAAGGCATCCGATTCAACCAGCCGGCCGGCCACCTGGAGTGCGAGGAGGCGTTGACCGACGCGGTCGTGCGCGAGGCGCTGGAAGAGACCGGCTATGCATTCCTGCCGCGCTTCCTGGTCGGCGTCTATAACTGGCGCCATCCGGACAAGGATATTACCTACCTTCGTTTTGCCTTCGGTGGCGAGATCACCGGTCACGATCCCGGGCGCCAGCTTGATGCCGGAATCATCGGCCCGCGCTGGCTGACGTTCGACGAAGTACGAGCCTGCGCAGGCCAGCATCGCAGCCCGTTGATCCTGCGCTGCATCGAGGATTGGCAGGCCGGCAAGCGCTATCCGCTGGAACTGATCACCCATTACGCATGATGGCTTGCTGGTTGCGCCTGTGTGTCGGCGCATGGATCGCCTTGGCCGCGTTTTCAGTCGCCTCGGTGGAGCGTGTTTCCGTCTGCTTCAACTATGGCTGCCTGGCGCAGGCCGAGGTTGAATTCAGCGATGAGCAACTCGACGAAGTGGGGCAGTGGCTCGCGGCTGCCCGTAATTCGCTGGAGGAGCGAAGGATCATCGGCGAGGCGGTTGGCCGCTTGCTCGCCTGGGCCGGGCAGCAGTCGCCGATCGCCGCCGATCGGGGCGGCAACTATGCCGATGACGCGGTCTACGGCCGGATGGATTGCATCGATCATTCGACGACGACGACCCGCCTGTTGCAACTGATGGAGCGGCACGGCTGGCTGCGTTTCCATCGCGTGCTGGCGCCGGCCCTGCGTTCGCGCTTTCTGGTGTTTGAACACTATTCTGCGCAGATCGAGGAGATCTCGGTGAATTCTGCGGAAATCGATGGTGCGCTTTTCGTCGTGGATAGCTGGTTTTTTGACAATGGTCGGCCGGCGGCGGTGATGCCGTTGGCGGCGTGGCTGAATGGGGAGAGCCCGAATGTCGAGTGAAGGCAAGGGAAAAACGGTGGTCGTCGGTTTGTCCGGCGGTGTCGATTCGTCGGTGGCGGCGCTGCTGCTCAAGCAACAGGGCTGGAACGTCGTCGGCCTGTTCATGAAGAACTGGGAAGACGACGATGACGACGAATACTGCTCGTCGCGCCAGGACCTGATCGACGTGATGAGCGTCGCCGACACGATCGGCATCGATGTCGAGGTGGTGAATTTCGCCAAGGAGTATCGCGAGCGTGTCTTCTCCATTTTCCTCAAGGAATACCAGGCCGGCCGCACGCCGAACCCGGACGTGCTCTGTAATTCGGAGATCAAGTTCAAGGCCTTTCTCGACCACGCGCTGCAGATGGGCGCCGAGAAGATAGCCACCGGCCATTACGCCGGCGTGCGCGAGTTCAATGGTCGTTTCCAGCTCCTGAAGGCAGAGGATGGCACCAAGGACCAGAGCTACTTCCTGCACCGTCTGAACCAGGCGCAGTTGTCGAAGACGCTGTTTCCGCTGGCCGAGATCTACAAGCGCGACGTGCGCAAGATGGCTGAAGATGCCGGCCTGCACGTGGCGGTCAAAAAGGACTCGACGGGCATCTGCTTTATCGGCGAGCGGCCGTTCAAGGAATTCCTGATGCGCTACCTGCCGCCGAAGAAGGGCGAAATCCGCTGTCTCGACGACGAACGCGTGCTCGGCGAACACGATGGCCTGACCTATCACACGCTCGGCCAGCGCAAGGGCTTGCAGATCGGTGGAGTGAAGGGCGGCAAGGGCGCCGACACCGGCGAGCACGAGGCGTGGTTCGTGGCCAGGAAAGACATGGCGCGCAACATCCTCTACGTCGTGCAGGGGCACGATCATCCTGCGCTGCTTTCCGATGAATTGCGTGCCGACCAGCTCTCGTGGATTTCCGGCGAGGCCCCGCATACACACTGGGTCTATGGCGCCAAGACCCGTTACCGCCAGGCCGACGCGCCGTGCGAGATCGAGCGTGTCGATGCGGACGAGTGTCTGATCCGCTTCGCCAGCCCGCAATGGGCGGTGACGCCGGGGCAGTCTGTGGTGGTTTACGAGAGCCGCGTGTGTCTCGGCGGCGGCGTCATTATCTGAATGCATCTCCGTCTTTGTCGTTCAGCGAACAACATGGCCATTCCTCCGTTGCCCGATTTCCGTTCCCCGGGTTTTCTGCGCCAGCACATCATCTGGATCATGGATTTCTACGCTGACCGGGCGATCGACCCGAGCGGTGGCATGTATCACTTCTTCCTCGACGACGGGACGGTCTACGACGCGCGCACGCGGCACCTGGTCAGCGCCACGCGCTTCGTGATCACCCACGCCATGCTCTTCCAGTTGACCGGTGAAGAACGTTTCCGGAGAGGCGTGCGCCACGGCGTCGATTTCCTGCGCGGCGCATTTTTCGATCCGGCGACCGGAGGCTACGCCTGGCTGATCGACTGGCATGAGGGGCGTGCCACGGTGCTCGACGCTACCCGCCACTGTTATGGCATGGCCTTCGTTGTGCTGGCCTATGCACATGCCCTGAAGAGCGGCATAGAGCAGGCACGCAGCTGGTTGGAGGAAGCCTTCGGCGTTGCCGAACAGCGCTTCTGGCAACCCGGTTTCGGCCTCTATGCGGACGAGGCGCAACCGGACTGGACGCTCTCGCCGTACCGCGGCCAGAACGCGAACATGCACGCCTGCGAGGCGATGATCTACGCGTACGCCGCAACCGGCGAGCGCCGCTACATCGAGCGCGCCGAGACGCTGGCGCACAACATCACGGTCCGCCAGGCAGCGCTGGCCGACGGCCTCGTCTGGGAGCACTACCACGTCGACTGGAGCGTCGACTGGGAGTACAACCGGCACGACAAGAGCAACATCTTCCGCCCGTGGGGTTTCCAGCCCGGGCATCAGACCGAATGGGCCAAGCTGCTGCTGCAACTCGACGCGCACCTGCCCGCCGACTGGCATCTGCCACGCGCCGAGGCGTTGTTCGACGCCGCGGTCAGCCGCGCCTGGGATTCGCAGCACGGCGGGGTGCATTACGGCTTTGCGCCCGACGGCAGTATCTGCGACGGCGACAAGTACCATTGGGTTCAGGCCGAATCGTTCGCCGCGGCGGCATTGCTGGCGCAGCGTACCGGCAAGGCCGCCTACTGGGGGTGGTACGACCGCATCTGGGACTACTGCTGGCGGCATTTCGTCGATCACGGGCAGGGCGCCTGGTTCCGTATCCTTGATCCGGCCAACCTTAACCACACGCGCGAGAAAAGCCCCGCAGGCAAGGTCGATTACCATGACATCGGGGCCTGCTTCGACGTGTTGCGCGCCAGGGGCGATCTGCCGGAAGGCCTGTGATGAGTGAATTCCCGCTTTTTGTCTCGTTTGGCGAGGCGCTGACCGACCTGATCCGGCGGGATTGCACGACATGGACGAGCGTTCCCGGCGGCGCGCCGTGGAATGTCGCGCGGGTGATGGCCTGCTTCGGCGTGTCGAGCGCGTTTGGCGGTGCAATCAGCCGGGATTGTTTCGGCGATGAGTTGTGGCAGTCAAGCGAAAGCGCCGGACTTGACATGCGCTTTTTGCAACGTGCCTCGCAATCGCCATTGCTCGCCATCGTGCATGAGACACACCCACCGAAGTATTTCTTCGTCGGCGATGACAGCGCCGATTTGTACTTCGACGTGGCTGCCCTGCCTTCAGGTTGGGAAAGTCGCGCGCGGTGGGCCAATTTCGGTTGCATCAGCCTGGCGCGACAGCCGCTTGCCGGACGGCTCGTTGAACTGGCAGAGCGGTTGCACGCAAAAGGCGTCCGCATCAGCTACGACCCCAATTTCCGCGCCGTGATGGATGAGGGCTACGATCCCGTCCTGAAGCGCATGATGGCCATTGCCGACCTCGTCAAGGTTTCCGAGGAAGACCTGCGCGGCCTCTTCCGCACGGCCGACGAGGAGGCTGGCTTCACCCGCCTGCGTGCCATGGCCCCGAATGTGCCGATTCTGTACACGCGGGGCGAGGAAGGCGCTGCGCTGTACGTTGGTGAGCGCATCTGGCGTGCCGTGCCACCTGACATCGAGGTGGTTGACACCGTCGGTGCCGGCGACTGCAGTCTGGCCGGGCTCCTGAGCAGCCTGTTGCACTTTCCGGACGCGGGCTGGGACGTTCACCTGCGCGCTTCGGTGGCGGCGGGAACCGGCGCCTGCCTCGCGGCCGGCGCGACACCGCCGTCCGACGAACTGCGGAAGCGGCTGGCGGCCGGGACGCAGGTCAGCGCTGGGTGAACGACAGAAGGGCCGCTTTCGCGGCCCTTCTTGTTCCTTCAGGCTATGTCAGCCCTTTGGCACCGTTTCGGCAAACGCCGGTCGCAGCATCAGCTTGTCGTAAAGGCGGGCGAGGTTCGGGTGCGCACCACGCCAGTCGATTTCCGGGAAACGGAATGCCAGGTAGCCCAGCGCGCAACCGGTGGCGATGTCGGCCAGCGAAAGGTGGTTGCCCATGCACCATGGGCTTTCGCCGAGTTCATTGGCCATGTACTCCAGGCCGCGGGTAATCTTGTCCCGCTGGCGGGTGATCCAGTCGGTGCTTCGTTGTCCTTCCGGGCGCTTCATTTCCAGGAAGATCAATGCGGCCGCATCGCAGATGCCATCGGCCAAGGCCTCCCAGCGTTTCACTTCCGTGCGCTCGCGGTTGGGCGCCGGCATCAGCTTGTTGTTCGGGGCGACGTTGTCGAGATATTCGCTGATTACCCGCGAATCGAAAAGCACCGTTTCGTCGTCCAGCGCCAGCACCGGAATCTTGCCGAGCGGGTTGATGTTGGGAACATTCGACTCCGGTGTCCAGGGGGAATCGATCTCGAATTCGCATTCGATCTTTTTCTCCGCCAGCACGACGCGCACCTTGCGGACGAAGGGGCTGGTAAGGGATCCGATAAGCTTCATGGGTGTCTTCGAAGGTGGCAGGGAAAGTAACTGTCGCTCCGGATTATATACCAACAGCGCGACGCGATTTTTTGGGGAGAAGGCCGGAAACGGTAGAATACAGACCCTTTCAGGCTTCACGTTCTTACAGGTCAGATGCCATGCTGCTCGATACGCTCACTTCCCTTTCTCCACTCGACGGACGCTACGCCGGAAAAGTCGACGCGCTGCGTGCCCAGTTCTCCGAATACGGATTGATCCGTCGCCGTCTCCAGGTCGAGATCGCATGGCTGAAGGCGCTGGCCGCTGAGCCGCATTTCGCCGAGATCCCGGCGTTCTCGTCGGCCACCGTGGCCGAACTGGATCGTCTGGTCGACGGCTTCGGTCCGGAGCAGGCCGCCGAGGTCAAGGAGATCGAGGCGGTCACCAACCATGACGTGAAGGCGCTCGAATACTGGATCAAGAAAAAACTCGCGGAGAACGCGGAGGTCATGCGCGTCTCCGAGTTCATTCACTTCGCCTGCACCTCGGAAGACATCAACAACCTGTCGCACGCCCTGATGCTCAAGGCGGCGCGCGATGAAGTCATGCTGCCGTCGCTGGACAAGGCGGTCGCCCGCCTGCGCGATCTGGCGCATGAACATGCGGCCCTGCCGATGATGTCGCGCACGCACGGCCAGCCGGCGACGCCGACGACACTGGGCAAGGAAATGGCCAACGTCGTCCACCGCCTGGAGCGTGGCCGCAAGGCGATCGCCGCTGTCAGCCTGTTGGGCAAGATCAACGGCGCGGTGGGCAACTACAATGCCCATCTCGCGGCGTATCCTGGCTACGACTGGGAGGGCTTCGCCAGGCGCTTCGTCGAATCGCTGGGCCTCGAATTCAATCCCTACACGATCCAGATCGAGCCGCACGATGCAATGGCCGAGTTGTTCGACGCCTTTGCACGCGTGAATACGGTCCTGATCGACCTCGACCGCGACGTGTGGGGCTACATCTCGCTGGGCTTCTTCAAGCAGAAGCTGAAGGCCGGCGAAGTGGGCTCATCCACCATGCCGCACAAGGTCAACCCGATTGACTTCGAGAACTCGGAGGGCAACCTCGGTCTGGCCAACGCCGTGTTGCGCCACCTCTCGGAAAAGCTGCCGATCTCGCGCTGGCAGCGCGATCTGACCGATTCGACCGTGCTGCGCAACATGGGCGTCGCGCTTGGCTACACGCTGCTCGCCTACGATTCGCTGCTGCGCGGCCTGAACAAGCTGGAAGCCAACGCTGACTGCCTGTGCACCGACCTCGACGCCAACTGGGAACTGCTTGCCGAGCCGATCCAGACGGTGATGCGCCGCTATGGCATTGCCAATCCGTACGAGAAGCTCAAGGAGCTGACTCGTGGCAACCGGATTTCGCGCGAGGGCATGCAGGAATTCGTGAAAACGCTGGAACTCCCTGCCGCAGCGAAGGAGGAACTTCTCAAGCTGACGCCGTGGGACTACACCGGCAAGGCGGCCGAACTGGCGAGCCGGATCTGAGGGGGCGGACCATGTCGCAATTTGCCGATAACCTGAAAAAACTGCCCGGAATTTCACATCTGGCGGCGATCAACCTGCTCGACGCCGAAGGCAATGTTGTCGCGGTGATCGAGAACAAGGCGGGCAGCCAGGGGTCGCTGGCCGTCTATAACCACCTTGCGCAGACCTATGGCGCCATTACGCCGGACGCCGCCCGCAAGGGACTGGAAATCTACGCCGAGCATACCGAAGATGCCCGCCAGCATCCGGGCAAGCATCCGAACATTGATCGGCTGATTGTCGTGGCCGAGGAGAAAAAAACGTTGCGCGTCAAGCACGTGTTCGCGGTCTGAAAAAAGAGGGCGGGATCGATGGCGAACTTCCGATAACCATCGTTGACTAAGGGGTGTTGTACGGTCGGGGCGGTTTCTGCCCCGATTTTTGTTGACCGCCCGGTTAACGGTTAATCCGCTCTGTGGAGATGAATCATGAAGAAAACCCTCGCAACGCTCGTTCTCGTGAGTTTCGCCGGAGCCGCCATGGCGCAGCAGGCGCTGAAGCCCGAAGAGATGATCAAGTATCGCAAGGCCGCCATGAATTTCATGGGCTGGAACATGGGCAAGATCAAGGCCAATCTGGATGGGACGTTCAATGCAGAGCAGACCTTGGCCGCGGCCAACGCGATAGCCGCAACGGCGAATTCAGGATTGGGTGCGTTGCATGGACCGGGATCGGACAAGGATGTCGGTGGGGAAAAGACCCGGCTGAAATCGGAGTATTTCCAGAATCAGGATAAGGTTCGGGAAGTGGCAATGAATTTCAACAAGGAAGCCAACGAACTCGCGAAAGTGGCGGCGACGGGCGACAAGGCGGCGATCCAGGCGCAGTTCGGCAAGACCGGGGCATCCTGCAAGGCCTGCCACGACAATTTCCGCAACTGACGAAACACATGGAGACGCCCGCGTCGCGCGGGCGTCTGTTCGGGTTGGCTACCAGGACGGCGTTTGTGTCTGCGGTGTTTCTGTCGCAGGGGGAGGTTCGGCAGGCTGAATCCACAGCCCCGATCCGGCATAAACCGCAGCGCCGGCCACGCTCAACGCGACGATCAGGGCGATGCTTCCGCCGCCCCGGATCGGATCCGGCGCGTTTTCGGGTTCAACGGTTTTCCAGCCGTCGATCATCGGTTTGACCAGATTTTCTTTCTTGACGTGCGCGTAGAAGGCGATGGCGCCGACGTGCAGGGCGATCAGGGCGATCAGGACATTGATCGCCAGACGGTGGTAGCCCGTCAGCGTGTCGCTTGATTCCTTGCTCAGCAGTTCATGGAGCGGGCCACGAAAGGCAATGTCGTCGTTGGCGAACAGCCCGGTGCCGACCTGGATGCACAGGAATGCCAGCAACGCGAAGACCGACAGAGCGCCGAGCGGATTATGGCCGATGCCGCGCCAGTGCCCGCGCAGGTAAGCGGTGATTGCTGCCGGGGTGGGGAAAAAACTGCCGAACCGCGACGGAGTCGGACCGACGAAGCCCCAAACGAGCCGGAAGGCGAGCAGGGCGAGTATGGCCAGACCGATCCGGCCATGCCAGACGATGGCGTTGCCGCCGATCTTGCCGGTGATCACCGCAGCGACCACGAGTCCCGCGAGCAGCCAGTGAAAAAGGCGGGTCGGCAGATCCCACAACTTGATGCGGATGGGGGGGGCGTCTGTCATGTCATTTCTCCGGAAGAAAAACGGGCGCCGATCAGGCGCCCGTCAGTTACGTCCGCTAGGACATGGTCAGCGGGAATTCGTTCAGACGACGGCGCCGTCCTCGTTGGCACCTTCGATCTGCTTCTTCGGTTTGACGAAGTGTTCGCGCGAGACGCCGAGCCACATCACCAGCGGACTGGCGACGAGGACCGACGAGTAGATGCCGAAGCAGATGCCGATGGTCAGCGCCAGCGAGAAGTAATACAGCGTCTCGCCGCCGAATATCAGCATCGACAGCACCATCACCTGCGTGCTGCCGTGGGTGATCACGGTGCGGGAGATGGTGCTGGTGATCGCATGATCGAGAATCTGCGGCGTGGTCAGCCCGCGCACCTTGCGGAAGGTCTCGCGGACACGGTCGAAGACCACCACGGATTCGTTGACCGAGTAGCCGAGCACGGCGAGCACGGCGGCCAGTACCGAAAGCGAGAACTCCCACTGGAAGAAGGCAAAGAAGCCGAGGATGATGATCACGTCGTGCAGGTTGGCGACGATCGCCGATACCGAGAAGCGCCATTCGAAGCGCATCGCAAGGTAGATGACGATCCCGATGATCACCAGCAGCAGGGCCAGCGCTCCGTTTTCGGCGAGTTCCCTGCCGACCTGCGGGCCGACGAACTCGACCCGGCGCAGACTGGCACCCGGGGCTTCGGCGTCGAGCACGTCCATCACCGCCTCACCGATCTTCGCCGAGTTCTGTTCCGCCTTGAGCGGAAGGCGGATCATCACGTCGCGGCTGGAGCCGAAGTTCTGCACGGTGATGTCGGTATAGCCCGCCTTGCCGAGACCTTCGCGGATCTTTCCGAGATCGGCTGCTTGCGCGTAGTTGACCTCGATCAGCGTGCCGCCGGTGAATTCGACCGAAAGATGCAGGCCGCGCGTCGCGAGGAAAAAGACCGCCAGCAGGAAGGTGACCAACGAGATGACGTTGAACACCAGCGCATGGCGCATGAAGGGAATGTCTTTCTTGATGCGGAAAAATTCCATCTTTTTTTCCTTCTTTCCTTACTTCGGGACGGTGGTGTCGACGCCCGGTTTCCAGACCTGTCCAATCGACAGGGACTTGACCTTGCGACCGCCGTAAACGAGGTTGACCATGGCGCGCGAGACTACCACGGCCGAGAACAGCGAGGTCAGGATGCCCAGGCAGTGCACCACGGCGAAGCCGCGCACCGGGCCGGAACCGAAAATCAGCAGCGCAATGCCGGCGATCAGCGTCGTGATGTTCGAGTCGAGAATCGTGTCGAAGGCACGGTCGTAGCCGGTGTGAATGGCTGTCTGCGGTGGGGCGCCGTTGCGCAGTTCGTCACGGATACGCTCGTTGATAAGCACGTTGGCGTCGATGGCCATGCCCAGCGTGAGTGCGATCGCGGCGATGCCTGGCAGCGTCAGCGTCGCCTGGAGCATCGAGAGCAGCGCGACGAGGAACAGCAGGTTGGCGGCCAGCGCGGTGACCGAGATCAGACCGAACAGCAGGTAGTAGGCGGTCATGAACACGGCGATCGTGGCAAAGCCCCAGATCGTCGAGTCGAAGCCTTTCTCGATGTTCTCGGCGCCGAGGCTCGGGCCGATGGTACGCTCCTCGACGATTTCCATCGGCGCAGCCAGCGAACCGGCGCGCAGCAGCAGGGCCGTGTCGTTGGCTTCCACAGTACTCATCGAGCCGGAAATTTGTACGCGACCACCACCGATCTCTGTGCGGATCACCGGCGCGGTGACGACTTCACCCTTGCCTTTCTCGATCAGCAGGATGGCCATGCGCTTGCCGACATTCTCGCGGGTGATGTCCTTGAAGATGCGCGAGCCGGCCGAATCGAGGCTCAGATGCACTGCCGGTTCCTGCGTCTGGTTGTCGAAGCCCGGCTGGGCATCCGTGAGGCGGTCGCCGGTGAGCATCACCTGTTTCTTCACCAGCAACGGACGACCGCCACGCTCGATATAGAGCTCCGTGCCGAACGGCACCTGTCCGGCGAGTGCGGCTTCCAGCGATCCGGGCGTGTCGTCGACCATGCGGATTTCCAGGGTCGCCGTGCGGCCGAGAATATCCTTGGCCTTGGCTGTATCCTGCACGCCGGGCAACTGGACGACGATGCGGTCGGCGCCCTGCTGGGCGATGACAGGCTCCGCGACGCCGAGTTCGTTGATCCGGTTGTGCAGTGTGCCCATGTTCTGCTTGATCGCCGACTCCTGCAGTTTCAGGATCGCCGTCGGCTTCAGCGTGGCGATAAGGCGCAGGTCGCTGCCGTCGCCCTGCTCGATCAGCGCCAGATCCGGCTGATTGTCTTCGAGAACGATGCGCGCCTTGCCGCGCGTTTCCTC
>Ga0302250_1000627_pt1 | contig 32281 bp, 28 predicted proteins | sample AAG_RA_Asp_MG_FD_193536 | JGI IMG/M metagenome (GOLD analysis project Ga0302250, IMG submission 193536) | Enriched activated sludge microbial communities from anaerobic digester in WTTP, New Holstein, Wisconsin, United States - AAG_RA_Asp | ecosystem: Engineered > Bioreactor > Anaerobic >... | reverse complement strand
GCCGCACCGGGGGCACCGGTCCTGGTGCGGCGGATGGCCCAGGCAGGCGAACAAGTCCAGCGCCGCCTGCCACAGGACCCCGTGGACCGATTCCGGCGGCGCGACCTCCATCCGGGCAACCGCCTCCCGCATCCGGTCGAAGACCTCCTCGGTGACCGGCGCCTCCCGCAGCAGGTCCCGGCCCAGCATCAGCAGCCCCTGCCCGGTCTCCAGGCGGACCAGGTCGTCCCAGAAGCCGGGAAAGCCCTGGACGATGTCCGCCTCCAGCACCTGGTACATCCCGGCTCCCCGGGGCGGCCGGAGCCGGAGCCGGGAAAGAACCAGGAACTCCAGGGATCCGGGAAAGCGGCGGCGACTGCCCCGGGCCCCCCGGGCCAGGGCGGTGATCATTCCGATCCGGGGGGTCAGCAGCAGGACCACCCAGTCCGAGTCCCGGAAGGACCAGCGGTCGACCACCATCGCCAGGGTCTGAATCTCGTTCTGTGGCATGGGGAACCCCGCGGCGGGAGGATCCGGTTCAGTTGACTTCCAGGGGGGCCGGGGCGGTCCGCTGGTATCCCGGCAGCGGCGCCGAGGCCCGCGAGAGGTCGTCGCGTCCCCCCCGGTGGGTCAGCAGGATCGCCAGCAGCCCCAGCACCAGGACCAGCAGGATCCCGAGGTAGGCCCATTGGCCGCTGACGGCCTTCCATCCCGGCGACCGGCTCGTCCCGGTCACCGGCAGGATCGGCACGGGGGGCGGGGGCGGGGGCGCGGACGGAAGACCGCGCCGGAGCACCTCCTGGAGGTGCTGCATCGCGATCTTGCGGTCCAGCCCGGTGGCCTGGCACCAGGACTGCACGAATCCCTTCACGAAGACTTCCCGGGGCCACTCCTCGACCCGTTCCTCCTCGAGGGCGGCGAGGATCCGCACCGGGATCCGGGTGGTCCGGGACAGGTCCTCCAGGGAGAGACCCTTTTGTTCTCTCGCCTCCCACAGGACGCGTCCCAGGTCCCCCATCTCTTCATCCCCGGTGGCAAGTCCTGAACCTAACGCCTGGCTCCCCCGGTGTCAATGCCAGAGGAATCCTGGAAATTCCAGCGCTTTCATTTTCCGATTGCGGTCCCCGGCGGGTCCGTGGACGATCCTCCTCCGGGGAGGACGTTCCCGATGCCTGACGCCCCGAATCCGCCGCAGGACGATTCCCGTCGCGACCCCGCCAGGGAGCCTGCCCCGGGGAAGCCGCCTCCGGACATGGCCGCCCTGATGCTCGAAATCGCCCGCATCCGCCGGGAGGTGGAGGGTTCCGGTCCCCCTCCTCGGCGGCGCGGGCTGGCCGGGATGGCAATCCGACTCGTCGCCATCCTGGCGCTGGGCTGGCTGCTGTCCCAGGGACCCTGCAAGTCCCTGCTGCAGCCCTCCGGGATCGGGGACCTGGAGACGTCCGGAAAGGCTACGCCTCGTCCCGTTCGATGATCACGACGCCCCGCTTCCCGGTGGACCGTCCGTCCGCATCCTCCGGACCTTCCGGCCATTCGTCCCGGGGCAGGGACTCCTCCAGCGAGGGACGGTGGAAGCCTCGTTCGCGGCGCCTCTCTTCCTCTTCCCGGATCTTCTGGATGATGAAGACGTCCAGCATCTCCGGCCTCGCCTGTTCCCCGTTTCCACTATAGGCATTTGCCGCGCTCCCGGCAAATCGCCCGCCCGATCCCCGGCCGGATCCGCGCCGGGATCCGGGTCCGGGACCGGCACCGGGCGCAGCAGGCGCAGGTCGTCAGCCAGGTCCTCCGCCCACCGTTCCAGAACCCAGGAGGGAGGATGGGAGAGGAAGAGCACCGGGTCGGTGCCCTCGACGGCCAGGCGGGAGGCGGTGACCCCGGAAACATCGTCCACGTCCCGGTCCCGGGCAGGGAACACCCTTCCCCGGCCCCCCCGGCCCTCGGGATCCGGCGTCGGCAGTTCGAAGACGTGGATCGGGACGCCGGCCGCCCGGGCCTCCTCGGCCAGGCGGGCCAGTTCCTGTCGGTTCGTCCGGCGGCCGGCCTCGAAGCCCCGATCCTCCTGGCCCGCCCACCGGGGCCACCGGGACCGGATCATCCCCGTCATTGCCCGGTAGAACGCCGAGAAACGGAACGCCCCCCGGTGCAGGACCTCCGGCAGCAGGACGGCCGGAAAGTTCTCACGGAACGCATCCGGGTCGTCCAGGAACAGATCGGGCCCGATGGCGGAGACCGACTCCGGGGTCCCCAGGAAGGCCCGGCGCCGGTGGACCCGGTGCTGGACCAGCACCAGGTCCGCCTGCCGGTCGGCCAGCACCTGGCGGGCCTTTCGGGACATCTGGGAAATCTGCCAGTCCCCGACGGCGAAGTTCAGCACCTCGAACCTCGGGGACGACGGGCCCCTGGATCCGCGGTTCAGAATCCGTTCGAGCGCGGCGGGCATGGTGTCCCGATCGGACACGCAGCTCCCGTAGGTGCTCGAGGCCCCGACCACCACGATGCGAAACACCCCCGGTTCCTTCCGGCGCGGACGGGAAGGTTCCCGCTCTCCCAGGGGTCCGATGGAGACCTCGTAGGTCCCGCCCCCTGGGTCGCCGCAATCCCCGCTGCCCCGTGGATACACCTTGCGGGTTCCCGGATCGAGTTCGTAGTGCAGAAAGGGATCGGAGGCGACCCGGACGTTGCCCAGATCGACCACCTGGTATTCCAGGGCCTGGCGGATCCAGAACCGGTCCCGCCCGGTGGCCCGCACGACGCCCTCGACGAACCCGAGGGCCAGCACCGCGGATCCGATGGCCAGCAGGGCCCGGGGAACCTTCCGGGAACCGGGGTCCGAGGTGCGTCGACTCCCGTTGCCTTCCCCGCCAGCCATCGCCCACCCGGACCCGGAACGGACCGATGATGCCGGAAAACCGCCTTCCCGGAAACCGGGGCCATCGAGGCTGTCTGCTACAATCTCCCTCCGTGAAAGGCGGACAGGGATGGGACGCATCGAACATCAGGCCTGGCGGGGACGCCGTGTGACCGGGTTCCTGTGGCGCTACCGGGTGGTCTGGATCCCGGCCCTGGTGCTGTCCCTGGTGCTGCTGGCGATCCTCTTCCTGTCGGGCGCCCCGGTGGAACTCTCGCCGTTCATCTACCGGGTCGATTGAATCGCGGCGCCGGTTCCGGGAACGGATGCCGAGGGTCCGCCCGTTCCCTGCTGCCCCGATACCGGCAGCGAGGACCGGGAAGGCATGCCGTGGCTGGCCCAGGTCAGGGCGGCGGCCGTGACTCCCAGGGCGGCTCCCAGGGCATAGGAGGCGATGGACCCCTGGCGCTGGCTTCGCCAGGTCCTCAGGCGGTCCTCGCCGGCCGTGATCGCCTCCATCGTCCGGTTCGCCTGGACGTTCAGGGCCACCCCCGCAGCCACCAGACCCATGGAGAGCGCCCCGGACAGGGGGGCCCAGTACCAGGGCACCCGCTGGACCAGGACGCCTTTCCGCACCACCTGAATCCGGTCCTCGGGAAGGTCCCGCAGGTCGATCCACAGGACCTCCTGCCGGGGCAGATCCCCGGAGGATGCGGTCATCTCCAGCCGGCCGGTGCCGGCCACCCCGCTCGGGCGCAGTCGCAGGACATCGACCCCGTAGGCCTCCGCCAGCCTCCGGTCCCAATCCACTCCGGTCGTCGATGCCGCCCACAGGGTCCCTTCCGGACCCGGCTGGAAGGCCCTAGAAAGGTCTTCCCGGACCTCGAAGGAAACGCCTGCCGTCGCCTCGAAGAACGCGCGGAAGGACTCTTTCGGCCCCAGCAGGTCCGCCCGGTGCCTCCCGGCCACCACCTTCCATTCCCGGTCCCCGGGGATCGGGAACCCGTCCACCAGCAGGTCCCACCCTCCTGGCAGGTCCACGGCGGGCATTGCCACCAGGGATCCCTCCCGGTCCCGGACCGTCCTGCCCAGGAATTCCCGGACCTCCGGCGGCACGTGTTCCAGGGGCAGCCGGGATGCCTCCTGCCACTGGAGGAGGTCCCGGGCGACCTCGGTGGCCGCCTCGGGGCGCCCGTCCATCAGCAGCAGGCGGACCTGGAGCAGGGCGGCCTCCGCCAGGTGCTGCCGGAGAACATCCTCGCGTGCCACGCAGGGCAGCGCCCGGACCTCCTCCAGGATCCCTCCCAGGCGTTCCCGGGCCTCGTCGGGATCGATCCGGTGGAAGAAGGCCGCCAGGGCCTGGTCGATTTCCCCGAGAATCCGCCGAGCCTGTTCCAGCCGGGGTCCAAAGTCGCACCGGGGCTCCCGTTCCATCAGGCCCGGAAGGGACCGGAAGGTCCGGATCCGCCATCGCCGGGCGACCTGCCGGTGCACCTGCTCCAGGACGCCGGCGGACGCGATCCCCTGGAACCCTGCGGACTCCTCGACCACGATCACCGCCTCCGGAGCGGCCAGGGCCGACCCGGGCAGGCAGGTTGCCAGGAGCGGCATCAGCAGAAACAGCCGGGAACGGTTCATCCGGAGTTCCTCCCTGGTCCGGATTCCTGTTCTATCGGCCGTTGCTCGACGGTTTTCCAGGGCTGACTGGCAGGGACTCCCGGATCCAGGCGGCCAGTTCCTCCAGGTCGGCCGCCACCGCGGGACCCCACCGGCGGGAGATTTCGGGGATCTCCCGTTCGAGGGAGGACAGCATCCGATGGGCCTCCCGGGGCCGTTCCACCGCCGCCGCGGCCATGCGGGCCAGTTCCGGGATCGCCTCTTCCGGGTTCCCGCTCCGTGCCAGGAGGTCGTACCACCGATCCCCGAGGTCCGGCGGCAGGGAACCGGGAGAATCCTTCCCGTCATCCAGGTCCCGCAGCACCTCCTCGACCTCTCTCATCGAGGCCGTGTCCCCCGTCCGTCGGTGGACCTCCCGGGCGAGTTCCAGGGCCTCCCGATGTGTCGGATCCCGGTCCAGGACCTCCCGGAGGAACCGGGCCGCCGCCTGGTCTTCTCCCTCCTCCAGGGCGTCCCGGGCCCGTTCGATCCTCCATCCGACCGACCGGGGAGACTCGGGTTCCGCGGCGATGCGCCGGTCCAGCAGGGCCCTCCGTTCCTGCTGCCGGCCCAGCAGTCGGTACAGGCGATCGAGGGCATCGAGGACCGGGTCCGGATCGGGATCCCCTGCCAGGGACTCCTCGTACCACCGCGCTGCTCGGACCCGCAGCCCCGGACGGTGCTCGACCAGGGACGCGGCGTACCGGAGCAGTTCCCGCCGTCCGGGATGGCTCCCTGCCATCTCCGCGATGCGGGTCGCCACCTCGTGGGCCTGGGAGTCCTCCTGCACGGCCAGCCGGACCATGTCCCGGACCTCGGGATCGGACGGATCCTCCTCCAGCAACGCCCGCCAGATCCCGAGGCTTCCCCGGGGATCCCGGGCCGTCCGACGCAAGGCCCGAATCTTCCGCAGGGACCACAGGACGGCGGGATCGGTGACCCCCGACTCCCGGGGCCTCTCCAGCAGGCGATCCAGCCACTCGTCCGCAACCCGGCAGAGCCCCTCTTCGTCCAGGGCCGCCAGCGTACGCTGGACCAGGCCTTCCACCTCCTCCCCGGCCGCCAGGGCCATCATCCGTCCCCGCAGGGCCTCGGCCTGCTGTCCCCTGCCGATCCGCTCCAGGCAGACGGAGGCCCTCCGGAGCAGGTCTGGTTCCGCCACGCCCAGGGACAGGATCTCCTCGATCAGGACCCAGGCGGAGTCCGGCGGCAAACCCCGGGTCGCCTCGCCGATCCACCCCGCTCCCCAGCGGAGGTCCCGGAAGCCCGCCTCCGATCCCGGCAGGGCCGTCGCCAGCCGCCGGATCCACCGGAACCGGTCCTCGGCGCCCGCCAGGGCCGGAAGGCGATCCGCCAGCAGCAGGGCCACCATCGACACCTCGACCCGGTCCGGACGATCCTCCCCGATCTCCCGGCATCGGCCCAGCACCTCGGGCCACAGCCTCGGATGATCCAGTCCCTGGACCAACAGATCCCCGTCGACCGGCTGGTTGCTCCGGAAGCGATCCCGGAGTTGCTCCTCGGACAGCGGTTCCCGCATCTCCCCGGGGGGATCGGACGCCTCCCCGGACCTCTCGGGTTCTTCCTCCGGCCGGCCGAAACGAGCCACCCAGGACGACCCCTCCTCCCGGGTCTCCAGAAAACGGACTCCCCGACGATCCGGGACCTTCCATCCCCGCTCCGCCAGGAGACCCTGGAGCAGCGGGGACAGCACCCCCACCCGGACCCGCCCCGAAGCCCGGACCAGCCGCGCCCAGGGCAACCGGACATCCTCCGTTGCCAGGAAACCCAGGCGGTTCCAGGGAATCCCCGCCCACCCGAAGACCCGGGGTTCCTCGAACCGCAGTTCCAGATCGGTGCCCGGTTCCGTCGATGCCACGATCCGCACCCGCAGCGAAAAGAGCACTCCCCGGGCCCGTCCGCCGATCCAGAGGCGGCGTCCCCCCTCGATGGGATGCACCGCTTCCACCCGGACTTCCCGGGAACCCGTCCACCGGATCCCCGCCAGGCTCGCCCGGACCTCCAGGCCTTCCAGCACCGACCGGACCGAACGGAGCGAACGGGGTCCCGCCGAGAGATCCAGGGAACGGGGAGTCCTGCGGATTTCCATCCGGAGGTCCCGGACCTGCAGCCGGCGGTCCAGGATCGCCTGATCAAGGCGCAGCCGGACTCCGTCCCGGCTGGCTTCCAGCTGGAAGGGGGTTTCCTCCCTGGCCGGGGCAGACCAGGGAACCGGGAGGGGAGGATCGGGTTCCATGAACCTCTCGGAATCTCCGGAATGGCACCCGCCTGCATTCTATTCCGAAAGGACGTCGAGAAAAGATGGACGGGAACCGGGAAGGAGGAACCAGGAGAAGGGGATTGTCGGTTCGTCGAAAGGTCCTGCAACCTCTTGTGACTAGCCGGATTTTCGGCCAACATCCCCTGTCGGCAGACCGTGGAGGACCCGGCGGGTCCCGGTCGAGGACCCGACGGGTCCCCGGTCCGGGATCCGGGTCGGAGGTGTTTCCGACAGGCTCCGGACGGGTTTTCCACAGGGAATCGGAAACGCTTTCCACAGGGGGTCGGGCCATGGAGGAGGATCGGGTCGCGGGGGGGGTCCGGGAGGGTGCCGACGTGGATCGGATCGAGGAGATCCTGCGGGCCACGGGGGTGTTCATCGAGGAGGAGGTCCAGGTCGCCCGGGGGATGGTGGAGGACGCGGTGACCCGTCAGGAATACCGCATCGGGTGCATCCGGGACCCGGCCGGGACCATCACGGGATACATCCTGTGGGGGCGGACGCTCTTCACCCGGGAGACCTGCGATCTCTACTGGATGGCCGTGGACCCGAAGGAACAGGGCCGGGGGATCGGCCGCCGATTGATCCGGATCATGGAGGCGGACATGAGGGCCCGGGGCGAGCGGTTCGTCCGGATCGAGACCTCGAGCCTTCCCCACTACCGGAACACCCGGGAATTCTATCGGTCGGTGGGCTACCCGGAGGTGGTCCGGCTCCCCGACTTCTACGCGCCGGGCAACGACCTCTGCATCCACTATGGGGAGATTCCGCCGGGAATGGAGTAGAATATCGCCCCCGCCCGGCGGATCCGCGACGGCGGGGGAACCGGAAGGAAGGGGGTTTTGTTGGACCGGCGAAAGGACCAGGACCACTTGCGGTGCAGTTTCTGCGGCAAGCCCCGGAGCCAGTCCCGGCGGCTGATCGCGGGGCCCAACGTCTTCATCTGCGACGAGTGCGTGTCCCTGTGCAACGACATCATGGCCTCGGAGCTGGAGAAGGAGTCCCGGCCGGTCCGGCCCTCCTCGCTGCCGAAGCCCCGGGAGATCGTCTCGGTCCTGGACGAGTTCGTCGTCGGGCAGGAGGCGGCGAAGCGGGTGCTGGCCGTGGCGGTGTACAACCACTACAAGCGGGTGGAGACCCGGAGCCGCCGCCGGCCGAGCGACGTGGAGATCCAGAAGAGCAACATCCTGCTCCTGGGTCCGACGGGTTCGGGAAAGACGCTGCTGGCCCAGACGCTGGCCCGGATCCTGAAGGTGCCCTTCGCCATCGCCGACGCCACCACGCTGACCGAGGCGGGATATGTCGGGGAGGACGTCGAGAACATCGTGCTGGCCCTGCTGCAGAACGCCAACTGGGACGTGGACGCGGCGAAGCGGGGCATCATCTATGTGGACGAGATCGACAAGATCGCCCGGAAGGCCGACAGCCCCTCCATCACCCGGGACGTCTCGGGCGAGGGAGTGCAGCAGGCGCTGCTGAAGATCCTGGAGGGGACCATCGCCAACGTCCCGCCGAAGGGCGGACGGAAGCACCCCCAACAGGAATACGTCCAGGTGGACACCACGGACATCCTGTTCATCTGCGGCGGGGCCTTCGTGGGCCTGGACCGGATCGTGGAGAACCGGGTCCGTGGGGGCAGCATCGGGTTCGGTTCCGAGGGGAGGAAGTCCTCCGGGAAGCGCAGCGTCGGGACGATCCTCCAGGACCTGCAGCCCGAGGACCTGATCCGCTTCGGGATGATCCCGGAGTTCGTGGGTCGGTTCGCCGTCTTCGCGGCCCTGGACGAACTGTCCGAGGAGACCCTGGTCCGGATCCTGACGGAGCCCAGGAACTCCCTGGTGCGGCAGTACCAGTGGATGCTGGGCCTCGACAACGTCGATCTCCGGTTCACCGACGAGGCCCTGCGGGCCGTGGCCCGGCAGGCCGTGAGCCGGGGCACGGGTGCCCGGGGGCTCCGGTCGATCCTGGAACGGGTGATGCTGGACGTGATGTTCGAGGTGCCGGACCGACCGGAGGTGCGCCAGGTGACCATCACCGAGGACGTGGTGCTGCGGCACGCCGAGCCGGTGATGGAGACCGCCGCCGTGAAGGAGGTCCGGGAGGTCCTGGAACCCGAGGAGCCGGCGGAGTCCGCGTGACGGGGGGGGCGGTGAAGACCCTGTTCGCACCCTGGCGGATGCGCTGGATCCGGGAAGGCGGACGGATGGAGGGGGGCGGCTGCATTCTGTGCGACCTGGGGTCCCGGGATCCCGGGGACGAAACGGGAATCCTGGAGAAGGGGACGCTGGCCTTCACCGTGCTGAACCGGTTTCCTTACACCGCCGGACACCTGATGGTGGTCCCCGTGCGCCACGTGGCCAGTCCGGCGGACCTGACGCTGGAGGAATGGGCGGAGATCCATCGCCTGATGGGACGCTGTCTCCGGGCCCTCGATCGGACCTTCCGGCCCCACGGATTCAACGTGGGAATCAACCTGGGACGGGCCGCCGGGGCCGGGATCGAGGATCACTGCCACCTGCACGTGGTGCCGCGCTGGGAAGGGGACCACAACTTCCTGACGGTGCTGGGAGAGACCCGGGTCGTTCCCGAGGACCTCCCGGAGACCCGCCGGCGAATGATGGAAGGCCTTGCCGAGGAGGGGGAACTGGCATGAAGACCCGGGGGATGATCGTCACGATGCTGCTGGTCGCAGGCCTCTGGGCCCCGCGGGCGACGAGGGCCCAGTCCTCGGTGTCGGAGGGGTTCTACAAGGAGGGGGTTCGCCTGGGAGAGGAAGCGAGCCAGAAGGAGAGCGAGGACCTGATGAACGAGGCCCTGGCCCGCTTCCAGAAGGCGGCGATGCTGGAGCCGAAGGTCTTCAAGTACCAGTTGAACCTGGCCTACGCCTACGACCGCCTGAACCGTCTGCCCGAGGCCCAGGCGGCCTACGAGGCGGCCATCGCCCTGGGACCGAAGTCCGCCGAGGCCTGGCTGGGCCTGGGCAGCGTGCTGTTCCGGCTGCGGTTCCTGGAGGCCTCGGAGAAGGCCTACCGCAAGGCGCTGGCGCTGAACCCCAAGAGCGTCTCCTCCTACTTGGGCCTGGCCGGGATCGCGGTGGAGCGGGAACAGCTGGACGAGGCCCTGAAGATGTACCGGGCGGCCCTGAAGGCGAATCCGAAGAACAGCGAGGCGGCCTTCAAGGCGGCCAACATCCTGTGGCGGCAGCAGAAGTACGACGAGGCGGCGGACCTCTACCGGAAGGAACTGGAGGGGCGGCCGAACCACGCCGAGGGCTGGCTGGGCCTGGGACTCTGCCTGAAGGAGGCCGGGAAGAAGGAGGAGGCCCGGGCGGCCTTCCAGAAGGCCTGCCAGGGCGGGATCCGCCAGGCCTGCGCGCACTACAAGAAACTCGGCGAGCCCTGAGGGCCCGGAGGCCCGCCATCGACCCTCACTTCCCCTGGAATCGGCCTGCCGTCCAGGTTCCCCTGGCCGTGGTGTGCTCGGCCGCGCTGGAGGTCCTGAGCCTCCCGGACTTCGGGTGGTCCTGGGCTGCCCTGCTGGCTCCGGTCCCGATCCTGCGGGTGCTGCCGCGTCTGGGATTCGGACAGGCCTTCCTGGCGGGCTGGGCTGCGAAGGTGCTGGCGACCGCCGGGATCTTCCACTGGCTGATCCCCACCGCCGTCGAACTGGCCGGGTTTCCCCTGGCCGGGGCCGCCGGGGTCTGGGTGGCCTTCTCCCTGGCCCAGGGGCTGGTCGGGGGCGTGCTGGGACTCGCGATTCGCGGAACCTCGGACCTGCCCTGGCCCTGGAACTGGCTGGCCGTTCCCCTGGCCTGGGTCGCGGCCGATGCCTGGCTGCCCCACCTGTTCCCCTACGGCCTGGGCCACGCCTTCTGGCAGTCGCCCGCCTGGATGCAGGGTGCCGAGGCGACGGGGATCGAGGGGACGACCTTCGTCGTGGTGCTGCTGGCGTCGGGGCTGGCCGAGTGGTCCCGCCATCCCCGGGAACGGCGGGGATTGGCCTCCCTGGCTGCCGGGGTGGCGGTCGCGGCGGCCTGGGTGGGGTTCGGAGCCCTGCGGCTGACCCAGGTCCTCGAGGCGGAGGCATCGGCCCCTCGGCTGAAGGTGCTGCTGGTGCAGCCGGACATCCAGCCGAGGATGAAGACCCGGAGGGACGTCGAGACGCGGCGGGCCATCGAGGACCGGCTGATCCGCCTCAGCGAGGAGGGGGGGGCGCCGTCCCACGACCTGGTGGTCTGGCCCGAGGGGGCCTGGCCCTGGGAGTGGGACAGCCGTCGCCAAGGGACGCTGGGCGACGAGGCCCGCCGGGGGGCCGAGGTGCTGGCCGCGGCCGCGGCGCGGTGGCAGAGGCCCGTCCTCTTCGGGACGATCACCCGGCCAGGGGCTCGGAGCCGCAACTCCCTGGTGCTACTGGGTCCCGATGGCGTCGAGAAGGCCCGCTACGACAAGACCCGCCTGCTGGCCTTCGGCGAGTACATGCCGCTCCGGGACGTCTTCCCGTCGATCCGGGGGCGGATCCGGGGGGTCGGGGACCTGGAGGCCGGGGATTCCTTCGTGCCGCTCGAGGTGGGGCCCTTCCGGCTGGCCCCCTCGATCTGCTACGAGGCGATTCACGGGGCCCTGATCCGGGACGCCGTCCGGGCCACCGGGGCCTCGGTGCTGGTGAATCTGACCAACGACGGCTGGTTCGGACCGTCGGGGGCCCCGGCCCAGCACCTGATGGTCCAGGTTCCCCGGGCGGTCGAGCAGCGCATCCCCCTGATCCGGGACACGATGACCGGGATCTCGGCGGTGGTGCACGCCTCGGGGGTCGTCGCGGCCCGGACCGGGATCGCCGAGGCCACGGCGTTGTCGGCGGAGGTCCCCGTCCCGGACCTGGGAAGGACGCTGCTGTCCCGCCTGGGATCGTGGTTTCCTGCTTGCTGCGGCCTTGGGTTCCTGGCGCTGTTCGGCTGGGGGCTTTCCCGTCGCCGGGTCCCGGGCCGGAAGCAGGGGCCGGCCCCGTGAGGGGTGACCATCGGGTTCAGCGGAGCGGGAAGAAGTCCCGGGCCACCAGGACGGGGAACGAGAAGACCGTCTGGAGCAGCACGAAGCCGACCAGGAAGACCAGCAGGAACAGGGACAGGAACGCCAGCAGGTACTGGTGCCAGGGCCTGCGGCGAAGGAACAGGCCCACCAGCAGCAGGCCGATGCCGACGGACAGCAGCACCAGCGTGACCAGCGCCCGGACGTCGATGGCGATCCAGCCCCCGTAGACCGTGGCCCAGTCCATGGCCGCCTCCCGGGTCCAGCCTAGCCGGTCGGACCGGGGGAATCAAGCCGCGCCGGCGACTCCGGCCGCCGTGGCGCGGGGGACCCGCCGGATTCGGACGACCCCGAACCGCCCGTTCCCCGGGGCCTGAGGACGGAACGCATCAGGAAAACTGGACTTTTTGCACGACAGGAGTAGCATACGGCCGGTTTTCGGCCCCGGCGGGCCGAGGAGGAGGAAATGAGCCTTCGGACGACGGTGTTCCTGGTCGTGGCGCTGCTGGGAGGCGGGTTGGGCCTCTTCTACAGCGGCAGTTCCACGGTGGATTTCACCAACCACCTGGACCGGCAACTGCACCCGGTGTCGTGCAGCCTGCTGGCGGGCCTGCAGGAATCCAGCCTGCTGGACGAGGAGGCGGCGGGGTGCAAGGCGGCCCTGTTCTCGCCCTACTCGTCCTTCTGGCGGGACCGCTACTGGGGAGGCATTCCCTGGTCGCTGCCGGCGATGGGACTGTTCGGCTTCGCCCTGGCCCTGGCCCTGTGGGGCCTCGTGACGCGCCGTGGCCACGAGGTCCCGGTCACCGTCGGGCTGATGGCCGCCGGGACCGTGGCCATCGTCTCCTCGGCGGTCTTCTTCAGCATCGCGATGGGGCAGCTGCATGCGGTCTGCAAGACCTGCGTCGGGACCTACATCTCGTCGGTGCTGCTGGATCTGGGGGCGGTGCTGGTCTTCCTGTCGGCCCTGAAGGACCGGAAGGCGGCCTCGGCCGGGGATGCGGCCGGAAGGCCCTCCACGGCGGCGTCCTGGATCGGGAGCCTGGTGGTGCTGGCGGAACTGGGCCTGGCGGTCGGGGTGCCGTTCCTGGTCTACCGGGCGACCCTGCCGGATTACGGGAAGTACGTCACCCAGTGCGGGACCCTGAAGACCACCGAGGACAAGCGGGGGGTGCTGCTGCCCCTGGCGCCCGGGGACGCGGCGGGCAGGATCCCCGCGGTGATGGTGGTGGACCCCCAGTGCCCGGCCTGCGCGGCCTTCCACCAGCGCCTGAAGGAGTCCCCCTACTTCCAGCGCCTGGCGATCCGCATCGCGCCGCTGCCGCTGGACAAGGACTGCAACTGGATGATGACCGACTCGATGCATCCCGGGTCCTGCGTGCTGACCCAGGCGATGATTTGCGCGAAGGACCGGGCCGGGGAGGTGCTGGAGTGGGCGTTACAGCACCAGAAGGAGTTCCGTCCCACCGACAAGGCCGATCGCCCCGCGGTCCGCATCCGGGAGGCGCTGCTGGCGAAGTGGCCCGAGATGAAGGACTGCCTGGACACCCCGGAAACCCGGATCGCTCTGACCAATACCCTCAACTGGGCCGTGGACCAGAGCCTGCCGGTGCTGACGCCGCAGCTCTACATCCAGGGGAAGCGGCTCTGCGACGAGGACACGGATCTGGGTCTGGACTACGCGATGACCCGCCTGCTGGAGACCCGGTGACCCGGCGGGTCCGGGAGGAGGAATGCCATGAAGATCGCATGGGCAGTGAACGGGGTGCTGGTGGCGGTGCTGCTGGTGTCGCTGAGCACGGGAACCCGGTCGATGGTCGGGGCCGCGGCGAAGCGCCTGGAAACGGGAGAGTCCCTGGAGGCCTCGAAGAAGGTGGCGCCGGTCATCGCCCAGAAGGCCGAGGAGCCGTTCTGCACGCCGGAACTGAAGGAGACCCTCCGGCGGGTGCTGACCAACTGCGGGCTGATCGGCGGGGGCCGCCGGGGATGCCAGCCGAACGAACTGCGCAACGTGGCCCAGATCAGCGACCAGGACTTCAACACCCTCTTCAAGCCCCTGAGCCACCGGGCGGGCATCATCCTGTTCGACCCGGAGAAGGACGACCTGGACGAGGGGGCGAAGCAGATGCTGGATCGCCTGTGGGCCGACCAGCGGGGGGCCTCCTGGTTCTTCGTGGTGGCCCGGGCCTCGACCGACGACACCGCCGAGCGGAACCGGGTCTATTCCCACCGCCGGGCCAACTCGGTGCTGTTCCACCTGCAGGAGCGGTTCAAGGACCCGGACCTGGAGCAGAAGGTCGGGCTCCTCTGGCTCGGGGAGGAGTATGCCCAGCTGGACGCCTCCTTCTGCGACTGGAGCCTCTCCCGGCCGGTGGAGGAGTGCCGAATCCCGGAACGGACCAGGGCCCAGGAGACCCAGCTGGCCAAGCGCCTGAACCGGAGCGCGGTGGTTTCCTGGATCGACTGCCGCCTGTAGCCTTCCCGACCATCCAAACCGGGAGGAGGACCCGTCGTGAGGTTTTTCGGCTACCTGTTGTTCGGGGCGACCCTGGGGGTCGTGGCGATCATCCTGTGGCCTTCCCTGCGGCCCTGGTTCGTCGCCGAGGGAGGCGATCCGCGGCCTGCGGCGCCGGTGGCGATGCCCCAGCGGATCCAGGCCTCGGGGCCCGAGGGGCAGCAGGACGCCGATCCCGGGAGGCAGAATCCTTCCCCCCCGCCGCCGGCGTCTGATGCGGCCGCTCCGGCGGCGCCGGCGGAACCGGGGGTGCTCTGCGACCGGAAGCCTTCCGAGGCCGAGGCCCGGACCCTGGGCCTGCCTTCGGGGGACCGGGTGCGGAAGGGTCCCGGCAGCCCTGGCAGGGACTGGACGTGGGTGAACCTCTGGGCGGCGTGGTGCAAGCCCTGCAAGGCGGAAATGCCGGAGATCGACGCCTTCGCCCGCCGGGTGCGGTCCGAGGGGGGGGCCCTCCGGGTCCTCTTCCTGTCCCTGGACGACGACGAGCGCCAGTTGCGGAAGTACCTGGACAGCGAGGACGGCCGCAGCCTGGCCGGCGAGGTCCTGTGGGTGAAGGAGGAGGCGGAACGGGCGTCCTTCTTCGCGGCCCTGGGAATTCCCAATCCCCCCACGCTGCCGGTCCAGGTGCTGCTGGACCCGAAGGGCCGCATGCGGTGCCTCCGGGTGGGCAGCATCACCCCCGCCGAGCTGGACGAGGCCCGGACCGTCTTCGGTTTCTGAAGGGGCTTCCGCGCTACTCGGCCACGGAGTTCCGGGCCAGGCGCAGGTGCGTGACGTAGCCGATCGTCCGGGGCACCATCTCCTGCACGCACCCCGTGACGAGGTAGCGCCCGTCGAAGCGCTTGCCGAACCCCCGGACCTCCACGATGTCCCCCGCCGTGACCTCCGGGTCTCCCTCGTAGTCGATCTCGCCGGTCAGGTAGTCCAGCGACAGCTGGGTGAAGACGGCCTTGGCGATGGCCTCGGCCTCCTCCTGGCTGTCCACCGGGCGGTCGGTGATCGTCAGCACCTTGCCGGCGGAGCTCTTTCCGTAGAGCGCCTCTCCGGTGGCCTCCCACCCGGGCTTCCCCGGCAGGCGCCAGGCGGCGGCGGTGGCGGTCCCCACGATGGCCTTCTTGTGCTTGGGGTCCCATCCCCGGACCTCGACCCGGCTGACCTGGCGCACCGTGTTCAACTGGAAGCGGGCCTCCTTGATCAGCCGTTCCTTCTCCCCCCGGGGGGCCTCCCGGACCAGCACCCGCCGGGGATCCCGGTTCACGTCCGGCGGCGCGAACGAGAGCTGCTTCGGGTCGGCGGCGGCGTCCGCCTCGACCACCCGGTCCACGTCCTGGCCCAGCCAGCGGATGAAGTGCCAGTCCGACACGTTGAACTGGGGGATGTAGGCCGTCCGGGCCCGGGGTACGTCCACCTTCCGGGCACTGAGTCCGTCCCGGGTGCCCTGGGCCTCCTGGGCGTTGTTGATCACGTCCCGGACCGCCGTGGGCAGCAGGTCCTGCTGCTCGACCCCGTCCCCCCAGGTCTTCGAGGAGGTCCCCCGGGTCAGGCGATGGGAGGGATCGTAGCCCCCCAGCAGCAGCGTCGAGGTCCCCTCGTGCCGGTAGTGCGGCTCGATGTAGTCGATTTCCCCCTTGAAGACCTGCTTTTCCGCCCCGACGGGACCCATCAGGATCTCGATGGTCTTCCCCTCCTTCAGGTCGTCCACCAGCAGCAACTGGGCGTCCTGGCGGAGGTCCAGGTCCAGCAGGAACATGTCCGGGGCGTCGAGGCGCTTGTCCACCTGGACCGACTCCAGGCGGGCGGCGAAGGTCGGCGAGGATCCCCCGCCGGAAGTCCCCTCGACCTGGGTCTTCCCGTCGATCTTCACGATGCAGGATCGGACCTGGGTTTCCGACGCAGACATGGCAGGGTCCTCACTTCAGGATCGGGGGCACCAGCAGTCGGGTGCCCGGCTCCAGGTTCATCGGGTCGTCGATGCCGTTGGCCTCGGCGATGCGTTTCCATTCCGAGGGGTCGTCGTATTCCCGCCAGGCGATGCTCTGGAGGGTGTCGCCACGGCGGACCAGGTGGACCTTGGCGTGGTCCGGCGACTGGGGGTCCTTCTGCATCTGGCGATCGATCGTGGTGGCCTCCACCAGGTCGATGGAGACCTTGGCCCGGACCGGCGTCCCGTCCGAGAGGAACATCACGTAGGAGACCTTGACCTTCTGGAGATACCACTGGCAGGAGTTGTAGTCGTCGTTCTCGGCCATGAAGGACCCCCACATGAACAGCAGGCGCGGGGGCCGGTGGAGATCCGGGTCGAAGTGGGCCAGCGCCTCCAGGGCGTCGATGTAGGCGGTCCGGACGTTTTCCTTGCTCTCGTAGGTGTCGAAGTAGAGTTCGCTGATCTGCAGGCTCCGGCTGGTCCCGTGGGTCCACTCCTTCTCCCCGGAGTCGGCCCCCTGGGTGGGGTGCTCCTGGAAGACCGTGGTCTTTTCCACCGAGATCGTCTCGGGGTTGAAGTGGAAGACGAAATTCGCCCCGGTGTCCACCACGTGGAGGTAGGCCTTCGCGAAGTTGCCGCCCGGCAAACCGCCTCCGTAGGAAACGGTGACTCCGGAATCACCGATCTGTTTGCTAGGCATGGAAACCCCTCCGTTCCTTTTCCCGTTTCAGGCGTCTCAGGATGCGCTGGGTCATCTCGGCAGCCAGCCCCTCCAGGTCCAGTGAGGCCTGACCCCGGGCGGTCTCTTCCCGGGCCTTCTGGGCCGCCGGGTCCCGGGACCCGGCCGAACGCCCCTCGCCGGGGCGATCCCGAGAGGCCAGCGCGGCGGCGGAGACCGTCGAGATCCCCGCGGAGATCAGCGGAAGGGCCCCGTGGTACTTCGGTCCGGGAAGGTCCGGGGGCTGCCCCGGAATTCCCGGGGAGAGTCCCGGGGACCCGGGTCCCCCGATCCCGGAATGCGGCGAGGCCGTTCCCAGGGAAACCTCCACCAGGGGGGTGGAGATGGTCTCCTCCGGCTCCCCGGGCAGGCCCGGGAGGCGGACGCGCCCCGGCTCGGGGCGGACCGGATCCGGCATCCCGTCCCGGTCGCCGGAGGTGTTGGCGATCAGTGCCGGGAGTTCCCCGAAGAACGGGGATTTTGCAGCGGATCGGGCCGTCCCCGTTCCGGCCGGCTGTCGGCCCGCCCGGGAGGCGGGATCCCTCCCGGGGAGGACGGGGGTCCGGCCCGAACCGTCCGATTGCGAGGCCCCCCCGGCGGCGATCCAGGCCACCAGGTCCCCGGCGGGATCCCCCCCTTCTTCCGGCATCGCGACGGAACGGGGTGCCGGCGGCATGGCCCGGAGGCTCCGGAACAGCGTCCGGGCCAGGGGGGCGAGGGCCTCGGCCTCGGTTCCCGCAAGAGATCCGGGGCGGGGCCGGTCCTGTCCGATCCGGATCAGTCCGTCCGGGGCCATCTCCCCGAGTCCCGGCCCCGTTGCGTTCCCGGGCGTCCCGGGAGCCGCGGGGCGCATGGTTGCCGATTCCTGGGACGGAAGCCATCTCTCGGGGTCCGCGCCGATCCTGTGGAGCCGGAACAGGACCATCCCCATTCCCGCCGTTTCTTCCGGCGCCTCGTTCCACGGCCGTCCCGGGGTCGCCGGAGCGTCCCGGGTTCCCGGTCTTCCGGGCGCCGTTTCGAGGACGATGGGTTCGAACCGGAGGCCTTCCGGGAAGGCGATGGAGATCCCGCCGGGGAGACGGCGGGGCCCCGAGGAACTGGGGGACCAGATTCCGCGCGCCTCTGCCGTCCCGCCGGCCGCGGCCGCCGGGCGGAGGGCCGCCAGGACCCGGTCATGGGGGGAGGACCGCCGGGAGGCGATCCCCGCAGACCGGTTCTCCAGCAGTCCCCTCGAGGCCTCGGCCAGGCGGGTCCGGAGGACCCGGAGGAGGCCGGGCACGGGTCGGCGTCCCGTGGACCGGCGGACGATCCGATCCAGGACCGGGAGGACGGTCTGGTCCGGGCTGCCTGGAAGCGCGCGGGACAGTCCAAGGGAGGGCCGCGAAGAGACGGCCCCTTGCCGGGAAGCCCGGGGATGGGTCCCCGTCCCGGCAGTGCCGGGGGCGTTCCGGATCGTCTCTGGGCCTTTCCGGGGAAGCGATCCAGAGGGTTTTCCCCGTTCGGGGAGGGCGATCCATACCGGTTCGGTCGTCGCCTCGGCCAAAGACCGCGAGGCCTCGGGCCGCTGATCCCCCACGTCGGAGGGATTCACCGCCACCAGCCACCCGGAGCCATCGCCGGTCAGGGCGGCCAGGGACGCTCCCAGGCGCCGTTCCGGGGATTCGTCCGTCCCTCGTCCCGCCAGGGCCGCCTGCCGTTCTTCGGCGGTCCGGGACCCTTCTCCGGGACGACCCGGACCGGCCCCGCCGGTCTTCGCCGCCGAGACACCGTGGAAGGCCGTTCCCCTCTCCGTCGCGGGCCGCAGAAACCGGGATCCCGGCAGTCGTTCCGCCGGGGGCGCTTCGCGAGACTCCCCGGGCTGCCTCCGGATCGGCTGCGGCACCAGGGGAAGGAACATCCGGTCGATCCACGGATCGGTCCCGGTCTCCTCCCGCCGGAAGGGGAACTGCGGGAATCCCGGGAAGTCCGGTCCGGCCGCCGAGGGGGGCCCGGACATTTCCCCGGCGTTCCAGGTCGCCGGGGCCGACCCTCCGGCCCGGGGAATCCCCGGGATCCCCGAGGATCCGGCGGGGACGAGGGCAGGAGGGATCGGCCGGGAGCGCGACGACAGGCCGGGAACGGCAGGCTTCGGGTCCCAGGCCGGACCCCCGAGGGCCACGGAGGTCCGGGCCACCGGTCCCGGCGACAGGATCCCGCTTCCGGAGAGGGGAGTCCTGGAAAACGCGGGAGAGAAGGCCGGCCGATCTCCGGGGATCGGCTCCGGCTCCCGGGCGGCCCGGCGAGCCTCCCCGGGACCCCGGGAGACCACGGCCTGGAACAACCCCGCCGGGCGGGATCCCGGGGCGGTTTCCGGTGCCCTGTGGAACCCCGGGGATGCCGCCCCGGCTGCTTCAGTCCGGGAGGCGGCCAGGCGGATCCACTCGGGGGCTGCTGCGGATGCGGGAAGGAAGACTCCGGGGACCGGCTCGATCGGAAGTTCCCGGCGCAGGGCCCGGAGGGAGGGGCCCAGGGCGTCCAGGCGGGACTCCCCGTCCCCCGCAGGTCCCCGGATCCGGGTTCCGTGGAAGATCGGAAGGTTCCGGGACCACCCGGCGAGGGACGGATCCGCACCTGCGGGAAGGGCCATGGACCATCCCGACGGCGGGGCCGTCACGGCCTGGCCGGTGCTCCTCGGGCCCTTCGCCACCCCGGCCGGCCGCCCGGCGGCCCCGTCCGGCGGCCCATGGCCGGCGGCTGCCGTCACCTCCCGCCCGGGGCGGATCGCGACGACCCGGGCCTCCCGGGGCCCAGGGACCGCCAAGGACCCCCGTTCTTCGGCATCGTCCGGCCGAGCCGCGGGAGTCGCGGCGATCCGGATCAGCGTCACCAGGTCCACGGAGGAGAGCAGCGAAGGGGACCGGGTTCTGTACCCGATCTCCGCCGGGGTTCCCGGGGTCCCGGGACCCCATGGGGTGTCGGGGCTCTGGCCTGGACCCGCCAGGGTGTTCCCCCCGGACCGGAGCCGGAGGGCCTCCAATCTGCCCGCCGCGACCGTTCGGAGTGCGGAGATGGTCGAGGCCCCTCCGGACCGGAGCCGGAGGGCCTGCAACAGGCCGCCCAGTTCCCGGGACGGGAGGGTTCCGAGGGAACGTTCCAGGCGGGAGGGCCGGGCCGCGCCGCTCGGAGAGCGCCGGACGGGGACCGGTCCTCCGGCGGGAAGGCCCCGGGTCGTCCCCGGCCTCGGGGCCGGTCCTTCCGCCTCCACCGTGGGCCGGCCCGGGGAGATCGCCGGTCCGGTTCCCGGACCCCCGGGACGGCGGGACCCCGCCGGACTGCCGGTCTTTCCGAGCCTTCCGGTCCTTCCGGTCCTTCCGGCATCCCTCTTCCGACCGGGTGTCCGGGATCCGGTCGCGGTCCCCGGCGAGTCCTTCCGGGTCCTCGGGGCGCCGTCGGCGGCGACCTCGGGGAACTCGTCCTCCGGGGGGAGCTGGAGGTGGAGGACCTCCCCCTCGGGGGCGCCCGACGCGAATTCCCAGAACCCCGGATCCCCGGTCGGGAAGAATCCCTCCACCAGGGATCGGATCCCCGATACCAGGGGCGGCTCCCGGTCCAGGTGGGCCGCCAGGGGGCGCCGTCCCAGCCGGACCGCGAGCGGCCAGCGGTCCGCGCCGATGGAGACCTGTCCGGATCGCAACGGCACCGGTCGAAGGACGCCGACCCGGATGTCTGGAACCTCCCGCTCGGACATCGCGACCCCCCGCAGGCTACCCGCCGGCCTTGTACTCGAACCGGTCGTACTGGATCTCGATCTCCTCGACGGCCACCTGGTTGTCCATCCCGTTGAATCCCGGGCCCGAGTACCGGGTCATGAAGGCGCCGAAGAGGTCGTAGCGGCCGATCTCCGACCCCTGCTCGTTGCGGACCAGCACCGAGACCGTGACCCGTTTCAGGGCCTTCTTCCCGCCGTCCAGCAGGGCCTTCATCCAATCCAGGAACTCGCTGTTGGAGGCGAAGAACCCCTTCTTCAGCACCAGCGGGGTGAAGGACCCGGGCCCGATCAGGCTGACGCGGTGCGCGTTGTTGCCCCCCTCGAAGAACTGCACCGGGTCGGACTTCCACTCCAGGCCCCGGGCTTCCCGGAACTTTCCGCACCGGATGCCGTCGATCTCCACCTGGAAACTGAAACCGACATCGGGGTCCGCCCTCGAGGAGCGGACGGGCGGCTGCCTCTTCGCCATCGTTTGCCTCCCTCGGGGCCCTCCTCCGGAGGCCCGCCGGATCATGCACCCTCGTCTTTTTCTTGCATTTCCTGGGCCAGACGGAGGACCAGGAACTCGGTGGGCCGGACCGGGGCCACCCCCACCTCCACCAGCAGGCGGCCGGCCTCCCGTTCCTCCGGCGGGTTGTTCTCCTCGTCGCACTGGACGAAGAAGGCCTCCTCGGGGGTCTCCCCCCGGAACCAGCCCTGGCGCCAGACCTTCATCAGGAAGTCGGACACCAGCCGGGTCACGGTCTTCCAGAGCCCCGGGAGGTTCGGCTCGAAGACCACCCACTGGAGGCCCTCCCCGAGCACCTTCTGGATGGCGTTGATCTCCCGCCGGACGTTGATGTACCGGAAGGAGGGGTCGCTGCTGACGGTCCGGGCTCCCCAGGGCCGGATCCCCCGGGTGCCCTGGGAGACCAGGCAGTTGATCCCCTCGGCGTTCAGGAGGCCCATGTCCTCCTCCCGCAACAGGAAGGAGAGGTCCTCGGCGTCCTCGACGGGCTCGTTGGCCGGCGGACGGTGCACCCCGACGGTCCGGTCGCAACGGGCGATCAGACCCGCGAGATGCCCGCTCGGCGGCTGCAGGCGGCGCTGCCCGCCCCGCTGCTGCACCAGCCAGGGGAAGTAGAGGGCGCCCTGGCGGCTGTCGAAGGCCAGCCGGTACTCCCGGGTGGCCTCCAGACTTTCCGGGAAGGGAGAATCCAGCAGCACGAAGCGGTCGTTCAGGCGCTCGGCGGCGGCGAGCATCGCCTCGTGGACCGTCTCGACGTCCCTCCGGGTCGAGAAGGGCATCCCCTCGACCCCGGCGTTTCGCTGGAAGAGCCACAGGACGTCCGGGGCCGCCAGCAGGTCTACCTCCGGCACCTGTTCCAGGGCCCCCAGGCCCGTCCGGCCGCCGAGTTGTCCGCTCATGCCGACAAAGTCGTCGGGGGTCACGTTCCACAGGCCGTCGGCGCCTCCCTCCAGGGGGACGTCCTCGACGGCCGCCGGGAGGTCCTCGGCGGTCGGCGGCCGGTCCATCTCCCCGGGGCGCCGGATCACCGTCGCGGCGATGAGCCGGGACCGTTCCGACACCACCCGCTCGATGAACTGGGGACTGGCGGGGTTCAGCGAGAGGCCCGGGAAGACCTCCTTCCGGAAGGGCGCCTGGACCCGGAGCCGGAAGTCCACGGTCTCCACCTCGGTGGGGGCGCTGGCCGAGAAGGGGATCGCCAGGGGCTGGTCCTCCCGGAAGATCAGCCGCTTGCCCTCGATGGACACCAGGTGGCGGTAGGCCTCGTTCCGGCCGTCCTGGATCCGCACCAGGACCCCCGGCCGGAGGTTGTGGGTGGAACGGACCGTCACCGAGGTGTCTCCCGGATCGGCGTCCAGGGTCAGGAAGGTCTGGGCCTGGGGAGGGGGCCGGTCGATCGAGACCCGGAGCTCGTTGCCCCAGGACCCTTCCGAGAGGGCCCGGAGGAACAGGCGGGAGGACTGGGTGCCGTCGTTCAACGTGCAGGCGGCGACGGAGGCCGGATCCCCGGGAGCCGGCCCGAATCGGTGGGCCACCCGGACCACCCAGGCCTCCTGTCCGCCGTTCTTGAAGAAGCCCTCGATGGCCGCCTGGAGGAACCCCCCGTTCGGCAGTTCCCCGAAGACCTCCCGGAACTCCTCCGGTGACGAGATGCGCACCGGACGGTCCGTGGGGCCCCGCTGGGCCAGGCCCAGGATGCCCAGCACCCCGGTCCGGCCCAGCGCCAGCCCCTCGGGGGCCCGCTCGGAAGGCTCCGAGTAGATTCCCGGCGGTCGAACGTCCGCCCCAAACGCGGTCACGGGAGCCCTCCTCCGGTCGGCGGCCCCGGGTCAACCCAGACGGGTCTTGTTGATCTCCTTGTTGATCTCGGAGATCTCCTTGACCCAGATCTGTCGCTCCCGGTGCTCCATCTCCAGGATCTCGTCCGGGGACCAGTGGAAATGATAGGCGATGTAAGCTACCTCCTGGTACAGCTTGTCCAGGGGGTAGCTCACGATTCCCCCACGTTCAAATCCCCTCCCAGGTCCACCTCGAAGGCATGCTTGCACTCCGGACAGGTGACCTTGACATGGGCGGTGCCGTCCTCGTTGATCCGCCGGTAGAAGTCCTGCAGGTAGGCCAGGTCCGAGGCGAACAACTCCTCGATCACCGAGGGGTTGATGGACTTGAGGTCCCCCAGCCGGGTGATCACCCGCGACAGCAGGATCACCACGAGGTAGGCCCGGTTCTGCTGGACCCGGTAGTCCTGCAGCGGAAGGATCTCGTCCTTCGCGTTCGCCAGGCGCATCACCCCCTTCTTGTGGACCTTGCCGTCCTTGTCCACGTAGCCCCGGGGCAGCGTGAATTCGAACTCGGTTCGGAATGCCATGGGTGCTCCTGAGAGAAGGAGAGGGGTCGCCCCGGAGGCCGCGAGGACCGCCGGGGCGACCCCTGGTCACGCCGGGATCACGCGCGCTCGATCTTCTCGACCGCCAGTTCGATCTCCTCGACGTTCACGTCGTTGCCCTTGCCGTCCAGGGAGAAGCCCTTCCACTTGCAGGGCCAGGCTTCGAAGAAGTTGTAGCGCATGATCTCGGCGCCGTCGTCGTCGCACAGCACCACCGACCCGGACTTGCGCTCCACCTTCCCCTCGATGACCTTCTTCCGCCACTGCCACAGTTCGTCGCTGTTCACGTAGCCGCGCTTCAGCACGACGTTGGAGTACTTGGTCCGCCCCGGCCGCTTCCGCAGGATGATGTCGTCGCCGTCCTGGTACTCGATGATCTCCGTCTCCGAGTCCAGGCCCTCGACGTTGCGGAAGGCCCCCTGGGTGACCCCCTCGATCTCGATCTTGAAGTTGAAATTCCCGATGTGATCGAACTTCCTCCGGTTGGCCATGGGTACCTCCTACAAGCAGAAAGAAACGCCACCGCCCCGGCACCCGCCGGGACGAAACCCCGCTCTGTCAGGCCCCGGGGCGGTGGTTCCGGGGTCGGACCCCGGCCCGTCACCCGGTCCGGCCTACTCGGACACCTCGCCTCCGGCGGGCATCTGCCCGATCCGGAAGATCACGAACTCCGCCGGCTTCACCGGGGCCATGCCGACCTCGACGATCAGCTGCCCGGCGTCGATCACCTCGGGAGGATTCGTCTCGGCGTCGCACTTGACGAAGAAGGCCTCCTCGGGGGTCTTCCCGAAGAGGGCTCCCTGGCGCCACAGCCGCATCAGGAAGGCGCTCAGGTCCCGGACGACCCGCTTCCAGAGGCGCTCGTCGTTCGGCTCGAAGACCACCCACTGGGTGCCGATCTCGATGGACTGCTCCACCATGTTGAAGAGGCGCCGGACGTTGATGTAGCGCCAGGAGGCGTCGCTGCTGATCGTGCGGGCGCCCCAGACCCGGATGCCCCGGTTCGGGAACGCGCGGATGCAGTTGATCCCCTTGGGGTTCAGCAGGTCCTGCTCGCCCTTCGTGACGTTGTAGCGCAGGCCCAGGGCCCCCCGGACCACCTCGTTGGCCGGGGCCTTGTGGACCCCCTTCTCCCCGTCGCTCCGGGCGTAGATGCCCGCCATGTAGCCCGAGGGCGGCTGGTAGACGTTGCCCTTCACCGGGTCGTAGACCTGGATCCAGGGGAAGTAGTAGGCGCCGTACTTGCTGTCCCGGGGCTTCGGGACCTTGTCCACGCCGCCCTTCTCGATCACCTCGGGAGAGTCGAGGATGGCGAAGCGGTAGCGCATGTTCTCGCAGTGGGACAGCACCGCGTCCTGGATCACCGGGTCCGTCTGGCCCGGGGCCGCGACGATGTTGATGTCCTCGATCTCCTCGAGGGCCTTCAGGCCCGTCCGGGCCCCGGGACCCTGGTCCACCCCGACGTAGAGGGCGGCCTTGCTCGAGACCTCCTCGCCCCGCTCCTTGGCCTGCTCCAGCGTGCCGACGTTGACCACGTAGCAGCGGCCGCCGCCGTTGTTGAAGAACCCGTAGACGGCGTGGGCCAGGTACTCGCTGTGCTGGAAGTCGCCGAACTGCTTCGTGAACTGGCTCCAGTTGGTGATGAGGACCGGCTGGTTCACCGGCCCGACCTGGCACTCCCCGATGAAGGCGGCCGTGCTGGTGCCCACCATCTCCAGGGGTTTCGTGCCGCGATCGACCTCTTCCACGTAGACGCCGGGGGACAGGTACGACGTTGCCATTCGATCCTCCTTGCGAGTTGCTGCCACTCCTCTTCCGAGGGCCCCGGCCCCTCCTTCGCAGTCACGGTGCCTCGCGGGTGCCGTGGACTGCAAGATCCCTGCCAAGAACCCTCCGCAGTTCCGAAGACCGTCGGTCGCTCTCCACGCGGAACTTCACGTAGTAGAACAGCGACGGCCGGACCTCCTCGTTCAACGAACGCCAGAACGACACCGACTCGTTGAAGTCGGCCTGCAGGTTCGGGAAGACGTTCACCTTGTCGTCCGGGAAGAAGGAATCCCCCTTCAACTGGGCCCCGAACAGGATCGGGTTCTCCAGGAAGGTCTTCACGATCAGCCCCAGCAGCAGGTTCTCCTCGTTCGGGGTGTTGCCGAAGACCGACACGATGAACTGGGCATGGAGGTAGACCGGCGCGTCCTGGTAGTACTCCACCAGGCGCCCGTCCTTGTCGTAGGTGGTGACCAGGGAGTCGGTCCGCTCCTTGTAGCCCGGGGCGTAGGCCAGGTGGTACAGGAACAGGTTGACCGTGGGCAGGGACTTGATGTTGTCCTTCTTCGGGCGATCGTTCGACACCGTGACGGTGGTGAATCCCGCGGCCTTGAAGGACTCCTTCAGCAGTTCCTTCAGAGACTCGCCGATATCGCGCACCACCTCGAACTGACTCATCGCGAGACGTCTTTCCCCTGTCAGGACCCACGTTGATAGCAGGTAGGGAAGGCCTTGTCAAATCCCGGAGTCGGGGAACCCCTGAAAGTTGCAGGGAAAACGGGTCTGGAGACCCCCGGGTGATCCCCGTCCTCGTCCGGAAGCCCTGGGGTCGCGACACCCCAGGGGCGTTCAGGCCCCGGGGGGCGAACCTCCCGGAACGAGGCTACTCGGGTCTGGGCACGCCGAAGCCCGACGGTCCCCCGGGGCGGACCTCCAGGGTGTACACCGACGATCCCTTCAGGGCCTCCACCTCCACGAACCAGTCCCCGGGCTGGAGCCGCGTCTCGGGAAGCGTGTCCACCGGGGATCCCGGGGTGTGGGACACCTCGCCGACCACCGCGCCGAAGCGGTCCCGGAGGCGCCAGCGGGCCCGGATCGAGGGGTCGTCCCAGTGGATCGAGATCACCACGGGCACCGCCTGGGGAATGGAGAACCGCTTGTTGTCCACCGGGTCGTCCTTCGAGGAGACCTTGTCGTCGACGGTCCATCCCAGGGGGATCTCCTGAGCCCCGGACCGGGTCTCGTCCCCGGTCCGCTCGGCCCCTCCGCACGCGAACCACGGGACCAGGGCCAGCAGGAACAGGCGTTTCATCCGGGCGGCCTCCTGGAATGCGACGAAGCAAGCATTTCCGCAGCGCCGGGGGTTGTCAATGCCCGAGGCCGCCGCGGGGGATTCCGGCGGGATCCCGGTTCCCGTCCCGGAAGGGGTGGCGTCGCCCGCCTGCCCCGAACCGGGGATCGAGGCCTCGCAGCCCTTCACCACCCGGGAAGGACCTGTCGCAGCGCCACCCCGGTATGGGAATCCTCCCGGCGGGCCAGTTCCTCCGGGGTGCCCGTCGCCACGACATGGCCTCCCTGGTCCCCGCCCTCGGGGCCCAGGTCCACCAGGTGGTCCGCGGTCTTCAGGATCTCCAGGTTGTGCTCGATCATCAGCACGGTGTTCCCCGCGTCCACGAGCCGGTGGACCACCTCCAGCAGGCGCCGCACGTCCTCGAAGTGGAGCCCCGTCGAGGGCTCGTCCATCACGTAGATCGTGCGGCCGGTGGCCACCCGGGCCAGTTCCCGGGACAGCTTGATGCGCTGGGCCTCCCCCCCCGAAAGGGTGGGGGACGGCTGCCCCAGGTGCAGGTAGCCCAGGCCGACGTCCTGGAGGGTCTGGAGGATGCGCCGAAGGGAGGGCTGGTGGGAGAAGACCTCGGCGGCCTCGTCGATGGTGAGGTCCAGCACCTGGGCGATGTCCAGGTCCCGGAACCGGACCCGGAGGGTGGCCTCGTTGAACCGGCGGCCCTGGCACTCGTCGCAGGTGACGAAGACGTCGGGGAGGAAGTGCATCTCGACCCGGAGCACGCCGGCCCCCTGGCAGCGCTCGCAGCGGCCTCCCCGGACGTTGAAGGAGAAGCGCCCCGGGGCGTACCCGTAGGTCCGGGCCTCCCGGGTCTTCGCGAAGAGGGCCCGGATGTGGTCGAAGGCCTTCGTGTACGTCGCGGGATTGCTCCGGGGCGTCCGGCCGATGGGTTCCTGGTCGATCACGACGATCTTGTCCAGGTGCTCCAGCCCCTGGAGGTCCCGGAAGGGCAGTGCCCGGGTCCGGGCGTCCATCAGGGCCTTCTGGACCGCCGGGCAGAGGGTCTCGGTGACCAGGGAGGACTTCCCGGCCCCCGAGACGCCCGTGACCACCGTGAAGGCCCCCAGGGGAACCCGGAGGTCGATCCCCTTCAGGTTGTGTCCCGATGCGCCCCGCAGGACCAGGAAGGCCTTCCCTTTCCGGCGCCTGGGGGGGATCTCGATGCGCCTCCTTCCCGACAGGTACGCCCCGGTCAGGGAGTGTTCGTCCTCGAGCATCCGGTCCGGGGGACCCTGGAAGGTGATCCGACCCCCCTGGCGGCCCGCCCCGGGCCCGAACTCGATCACGTGGTCCGCGGCCAGGATCGCGTCCCGGTCGTGCTCCACCACGACCACCGTGTTGCCCAGGTCCCGGAGGCGCCGGAGGGTGTCCAGCAGCCGCCCGTTGTCCCGGGGGTGGAGTCCGATGGAGGGTTCGTCCAGGATGTAGGTGACGCCGGTCAGCTCGCTGCCCATCTGGGAGGCCAGACGGATGCGCTGGGCCTCGCCGCCCGACAGCGAGGAACCGCCCCGGGCCAGGGAGAGGTAGCCCAGGCCCAGGTCCTCCAGCAGGGTCAGCCGGGAGAGGATCTCCTTGAGCAGGTCCGCGGCGATCCGGGCCCGGTTGCCCGGGAGGTCCAGGGAGACCAGTTCCCGGCGCAGCCGGGCGATGGGCATCTCCCCCAGGTCCGCGATCCCGAAGGGGCCCACCCGGACCGCCAGGGCCTCGGGACGCAGTCGCCGGCCCCCGCAGGCCTCGCAGGGGCGGTCGGTCAGGAACTTCTGGTAGAAGGCCCGCATCTCCTCGGACCGGGTCTCCCGGAGCCGGCGGAGCAGCTGGTTCGCGACGCCCTCGAACCGGATCGCCACGGAACCCTGGAAGGAGGGGCTCTTCCAGGCGACGTCCACCCGCTGGTCGTCGCCGTGGAAGATCAGGTCCTGGTGCCGCTTCGGGAGGTCCCGGAAGGGGCAGTCCAGGTCGATTCTGTGGCGCCGGGCCAGGCTCTGGAGGATCTCCCCGGTCCATCCTCCCTCGTCCTCCAGGGCCCGGGACCAGGGGGCCACGGCGCCCTGCCGGAGGCTCAGGCCCGGGTCGGGGACCACCTTCGCCGGGTCGATGGCCAGGGAGGACCCGAGGCCGTTGCACGCGGGACACGCCCCGGCGGGGTTGTTGAACGAGAAGAGCTGGGGCGACATCTCGGGGAAGGAGAGGCCGCATGCCTCGCAGGCCAGGTGCTCCGAGAAGACGATTTCGGCCCCCCCCTCGGGGAGCACCACGACCCTCCCCTTGCCGACCTTCAGGCAGGTCTCGATGCTGTCGGTCAGCCGGGGGGCGATCCCCTCCTTCAGCACCAGCCGGTCCACCACCACGTCCAGGTCGTGCTTGCGGTTCTTGTCCAGTCCGGTGACGTCGGAGAGGTCGGCCACGACGCCGTCGATCCGCACCCGGACATAGCCGTCGGCCCGGAGGGAGGCCAGCAGGTCCCGGAACTCCCCCTTCCGGTTGCGGGCCAGGGGGGCCATCAGCACCACCTTCACGGGCTCCGGGCTGCCGGCCCCCATTGCCAGCACCTCCCGGACGATCTGGGCGGGGTCCTGGCGGGCCACCGGCAGCCCGCAGGAGTGGCACCGCTGCTCCCCGACCCGGGCGAAGAGGACCCGGAGGTAGTCGTGGACCTCGGTGATCGTCCCCACGGTGGAACGGGGATTCGCCGAGGCCGATTTCTGCTCGATGGCGATCGTCGGGGTCAGGCCCCGGATGCTGTCGTAGCGGGGCTTCTCCATCTGGCCCAGAAATTGCCGGGCGTAGGCCGAGAGGGACTCGACGTAGCGGCGCTGCCCCTCGGCGAAGAGGGTGTCGAAGGCGAGGGAGGACTTCCCGGACCCGGAGACGCCCGAGAGGACGACGAGGCGGAACTTGGGGATGGAGACGTCGATGTGGGCCAGGTTGTGCTCCCGGGCTCCGGTGATGACGATGGCGTCCTGGGACATGGGCACCTCCGGGGGGCAGATGATAGGCACGACGGGCCCCCTTGGAAAGCAAGGGCGCCGGCCGGGTCCCGCCGGAGGTTTGCCGAACCCGGGGCCCGGGTGCTACCCTTGACGGGCTGGTGACGCGGAGGGCAGGGGGATGAGATTGCGCCATGCCGGTGCGACGGACGTCGGCCGGAAGCGGAGCCACAACGAGGACCGCTTCCTGATCCAGCCGGAGGACGCCCTCTTCGTGGTCTGCGACGGCATGGGCGGCCATGCGAGCGGCGAGGTCGCGGCCCAGCGCGCCGTGGACGAGATCTCGAAGTTCTTCGCCGAGAGCCGCCAGGACCGGGAGATCACCTGGCCCTTCAAGCCGGACCGGAAGGTGAGCGACCCCGAGGGGGAACTGGCCGTCAGCATCAAGATGGCCAACTGGCAGATCCACCAGATGGCCGCCGAGGACCTGCGCTACAAGGGGATGGGGACCACCTGCGTCGGGATCCACGTGGAGGGCAACCGGGTGGCCATCGCCCACGTCGGGGACTCCCGCTGCTACCGGATCCGGGACGGGCGCATCGAGCCGATGACGGTCGACCACAGCCTGATCGAGGAGTACCGCCGGATGGCCCAGGTGACCGAGGAGGAGGTGAAGAACTTCCCCCACAAGAACATCATCCTCCGGGCGCTGGGGATGAAGGAGCGGGTCGAGGTGGAGACCCGGCTGGAGGAGTTGCGGGTCGGGGACCTCTACCTGCTGTGCTGTGACGGTCTCTCGGGGGAGGTGGAGGACCAGGAGATGCTGGCGGTGGTCCGGGAACTGGGGCACGACCTGGACCGATGCTGCAAGGAACTGATCGCCCGGGCCAACCAGCACGGGGGCCGGGACAACATCACCGTGGTTCTGGTGAAGGCCGAAGACGAGCGGGCCTCCTGACGGCCGTCGTTCCAGAGGCGGCCTCTTCTTCCACGGACCAGGCGGGAACTGGGAAACGGGGACGACCCCGGGGGCCGGAAGGGGCCCCGGGACAGGGGGCCATGCCATGATCGGGACGGGGAATTCCGCGTCGATGGCCGCGGAGGCGGTGGCCCGGGAGACGGGCCTTCCGCCGTGGCAGGTGGCCGCGACGCTGCGGCTGCTGACCGACGGCAACACGGTGCCCTTCATCGCCCGGTACCGGAAGGAGGCCACCGGGGGCCTGGACGAGGTGCAGATCCGCCGGGTCCAGCAGCGCCACGAGGCGCTGGAGGAACTGGATCGGCGGCGACGGGCCATCCTTCAATCCATCGAGGGCCAGGGCCTCCTGTCCGACGACCTCCGTGACCGGATCCTGGCCTGCACGTCCCGTGTGGCTCTGGAGGACCTCTACCTGCCCTTCCGACCCCGGCGGCGGACCCGGGCCTCCATGGCCCGGGAGCGGGGTCTGGAACCGCTGGCCCTGCGGATCCTGGCCCAGCCGGCCGGGGGAGACCCGATCCGGGAGGCCCGGTCCTTCATCGACGCGGCCCGGGAGGTGCCGGATGTCCAGTCGGCTCTGGCCGGGGCCCGGGACATCGTGGCCGAGGAGGTGTCGCAGCGGGCCGATGTCCGGGGGACCGTCCGGGAGGAGTACCTCTCCCGGGGGATCCTGTGCAGCGAAGCCGTTCCCTCGAAGACCCGGGAACCCACCCGGTACGAGTCCCTCTACGACACCCGGCAGCCCCTGGCCCGGGTGGCCTCCCACCGGTACCTGGCGATGCGCCGGGGGGAGCGGGAGGGGGTGATCCGGGTCCGGATCGAGGTGGACGAGACCAGGCTGCTCCAACGGGTCCGGGGGATCGTCGGGGCGATGCCCCGGTCGCCCTGGTACGGGGAACTGGCGGCGGCGGTGGAGGACGGCTTCCGGCGGCTGCTGGCCCCCTCCATCGAGAACGAGGTCCACCGGGAGGTCACCGAGCGGGCGGAACGGGAGGCGGTGGAGGTCTTCGCGGCGAACCTCCGGGAACTGCTGCTGGCGCCTCCCCTGGGGGCCCGGCCGGTGATCGGGGTGGATCCGGGGATCCGGACCGGTTGCAAGGTGGCGGCGGTGGACGGGACCGGGCGGCTGCTGGGCCACGGGGTCCTGTATCCCTACACCGGAGGGGAGGACCGGGCCCGGGCGGACTTCCTGGAGATGGTCCGGCGGCATCGTCCGGCGGCCGTCGCGGTGGGCAACGGAACCGCCGGCCGGGAGACCGAGGCGTTCCTCCGCGAGGTCCTTCAGGCCGGGGGCATCCGGGACGTGCCGGTGGTGGCGGTCTCCGAGGCCGGGGCCAGCGTCTACAGCGCGTCGGACGCCGCCCGGGAGGAGTTTCCGGATCTGGACCTGACCGTGCGGGGGGCGATCCACATCGCCCGGCGGCTCCAGGACCCCCTGGCCGAACTGGTGAAGGTGGACCCGAGGGCGATCGGGGTGGGCCAGTACCAGCACGACGTGGACGAGGCCCTGCTGAAGCGCCGCCTGGACGAGGTGGTGGAGTCCTGCGTGAACCGGGTCGGGGTGGACGTGAACACCGCCAGCGCCAGCCTGCTGTCCTACGTCGCGGGGATCGGACCGGCCCTGGCCCGGAACATCGTGATGACCCGGGATCGCCAGGGCCCGTTCCGGTCCCGGC
>Ga0302250_1000626_pt1 | contig 32287 bp, 36 predicted proteins | sample AAG_RA_Asp_MG_FD_193536 | JGI IMG/M metagenome (GOLD analysis project Ga0302250, IMG submission 193536) | Enriched activated sludge microbial communities from anaerobic digester in WTTP, New Holstein, Wisconsin, United States - AAG_RA_Asp | ecosystem: Engineered > Bioreactor > Anaerobic >... | reverse complement strand
ATATTTCTACTTTTCGTAAAAAGAAGAGCCCTACTCATATTTTACTCTCCCCCTTTCAGATAATATTCTCCTTCGCCTTCTTCCTCTCCGCATCCTCTATTTTCCTGTTGTTCCAGAAGACTGTCTATTCTTGATTTTTGTTTTTTTTCCAATTCCTGAGATTTATCTTCCAGTTTTTTATCAATATTCTTCAAACTTTTATCGAGTCTCTTGGAAAAATTGTTTGAATTCCCGCCATTACCGTCTCCGCCACCCCTGCCTTCTTTTCGGTCCATCTTGCTTGTCCAATTTTTCCATTGATTTTTTTCCATAAAATTAAGTTTTAGTATGTTCGATGGTCCACCAAATTTATCGATTTGGGTCTTATGCCCAAAGAGCAACAAAATTTCGCCTATTTTATTTCCGTCTTTATCAAAACCTGCTACAAATATATCATTTTCATGCGCTTCAGCTTTATCTTTTTTGTTTTTATGATGAAAACGCCAACCCGTTCCCCGGGCAGAAGTTACACTTATAGGGCTTTTTATCTCAAAAGTAGAACCTTTTGGCATGTTTTTTAAACGTGCCATTATTGAACCGTCTAAAACATCTAACCTAGAGTTTGAAATTTCTTTAAATGACACTTCGGTTTTCTCTTCGACCCTGATAACGTTATCTGTAGAACCATCCAAAGAAAGATCAACATAAGAATTGGCACCTGTTTTTATGCTTTGCCCTTGGGATACGCTGTCGCCTATTTTAGCTTCGATTTCTTGGCCTTCTTGTATTAATTTGGCATTTCCCTTGACCGAAATAATTTTTGAGTTATATTCCGCAAAAACATTAGTACACATATAAAAAAACCCAATGATTATTAACCCTGCAAACAAACAAGCAAATATTTTTTTCATATAAACTCCCCAATTTATTATTAGCGCACCAGAACGTCTACGGCGTGCAGTACGGGATTTCATTTCTTAAGCAAAACTCCCGAGGTTAAACCTTCTTTCTATCCCTTGACGCAAATCAAAGCAGATAAAGCCGTAGAGCCTCACTTTTTCACCTTGCTATCTTCTTTACCCTTCATTAAAAGTTTCCATGGGTGTGTTTTTATATCCTCGCTAAAATCTTTAAAATTTTGCGAGGTTGCTTCCAAATTGGACACTATACTTGAAACACCTTTTTTATTATCGGTAACGACACTGTTCAGATTGTTGGTAAAACTCTTTACATCTTTTAATGTATCATCTAATGTTTTTGCTATTTCTCCTGCTTGTTCGGCAAGTTTATCAAAATTAAACGGGTCTTTGCCGACAACAATTGTATTTGGTTTTATAAATTCTGAGTCTTTTGAGCCGCCTTCAATTTTTACAAATTTTTCACCCATAAGCCCCAATGTTGAAATTGTAATCTCTGAATCCTTTCTGATTTTGGCATAGTTACTAAGACATACCTTAAGCAAAACTTTTGTTCCTTCGTCATATTTCAAGTTTATGTCCAGCACTCTTCCCACTTCTACGCCGGCAATCTGCACTGGTGCGTCTTTTTCTATGCCTGCGACGTCATTGAACACGACTCCTATTTCATATTCTTGTTTGGAAAGGTTAAAATCACCTGTTTTTAAAAGCATCCATATTGCACCGACAAGTGCAACAATAACCAATAAACCTGTTTTAAATTCATTAGAAAAACCTTTCATCTAATACTCCTTTTTTTATTTCGTTAATTCTTCTAAATAATCTTTATCTCTATCTTTGAAAAATTTTATTGGCCCGTCAGGGCTACCGCAAATAAACTGCTGCACTATTTCGTTTTTACTGTTTTTTATCTCTTCGGGTGTGCCAACCTGAACAAGTTCTCCGTTGTATAGCATGCCTATTCTGTCCGCTATGGTAAAAACGCTTTGCATATCATGTGTTACAACAACGCTTGTTATTGAAAGTTTTTTGCTTAAATCCATTATAAGTTTATCTATCACACCTGCCACAATTGGATCAAGTCCTGCTGTAGGTTCATCGTAGAATACTATATCAGGGTCCAGCACTATTGCACGCGCAATTCCAACCCTCTTTCTCATGCCTCCTGAAAGTTCGCTTGGCATAAGATGCTCAAATCCTCTTAATCCAACAAGTTCAAGCTTCATTTTTATAACTATATTTATTATGCTCTCATCAAGTTTTGTATGTTCCCTCAACGGTAAAGCAACATTCTCACCAACTGTCAGGGAGTCAAAAAGGGCAGCATTTTGAAAAACCATTCCTATTTTTTTCTTAATAATATCAAGCTGGTCTCCGGTTGATTCTTTTAAGTTGTATCCCATAATCGAAATGCTACCTATATCCGGTTTATGCACGCCTATCATGTGTCTTAAAAGAGTTGATTTGCCGCAACCACTTCCGCCCATCAAAACAAATGTTTCACCACTATAAATTTCCAGATTCACGCCATTTAATATGCGTCGTTTTCCGAAATTTTTCACTACATCTTTAACTATTATTACAGGCTTTTTATCTGTGATCATTTTAAAAATTTTTAATTGTTAAAACCATATTAAATATTTGCGAAGTAGAATATTGCAGTAAGTATACAGTCTGCTAATATTATTAAAATAAAACTCGTAACGACACTTGTCGTTGTGGATTTTCCTACGCCTTCTGCTCCTCCGCTTGTTGTCAGACCTTTATAGCAGCTAACCATTGAAATGATAATCGCAAATACCGCACTTTTGAAAAACCCGGTTAGCAAATCTTTTCCTTCTAACAGTTTAAAAGAAGTGCTGACATACAAAAATGGGTTTATCTTCAGACTAAAAACTCCGACGATAAAACCGCCTATCATTCCGAAAATATCACTCATAACCGTCAGGACCGGAAGCATTACTAAAAGTGCCAAAAAACGCGGCACTACCAAAAATCTTACAGGATCAAGCGCTAAGGTATCTAAGGCCTCTATTTGTTCGGTAACTTTCATACTGCCAAGTTCTGCAGTAATCGCGGCCCCGACTCTTCCTGTTACAACTAAAGCTGTAAAAACAGGCCCGAGTTCTCTTGCCAAAGAAACACTTACCAAGCCTGCAACATATATAGTTGCCCCTAATTTTGAAAGTTGATAAGCACTTTGCATGGCAATAACAACACCTGTGAATAAAGCAACGAAGAATACTATCGGAAGGGAACGAATGCCTACAAAAACCATCTGGTTGAATATGTTGGGTCTGCGGACAAATTTTCTTTTGAATGGACCAAGAAAAAGCCAAAATAATGTCTTGGAAAAAAGAATAAAAACTTCACCTGTTTGTGTTACAATAGCGATTATTTTTCTTCCAATTAATGATACCATATCTACATTTTGTGTTTTCAGAAAAACTGGTTAGGCAAACAGTTTTATTGCGTCTTCTTCTGTTTCTAAAATATTAAATAATTTTTCTAATTTGGTTATTTCGAACAGATTCTTTATTTTTGATTGCATATTGGTAAGTTTTAACTCTCCGCTAAAAGATTTTACATTTTTAAGCAGTTCGACTAAAGTAGCTAAGCCAGAGCTATCTATATATGAAACGGAACAGAAATTTATCACAACTTTGCGACTTTTATTTTTGAGAATATCTTCAAGTTTCTTTTTGAGCATTGGGGATGTGTTTGCGTTGATTTCCCCTTCGATATAGCATATTTTTATTCCATTTTTATCTTCAATTTTAGCTTGCATGGCACACCCTCCCACTAATTATTTTGGTTTTGGTTTATGTATTTTATCATAGTTATTTTGTTTCCGCTATCATTAAAATATACCTCATCCATGAGACTTTTTATCAAAAACACACCCCTGCCGCCTTCTTTATACACGTTTAGGCCTTTTGTTGGATTTGGAACTTTTTTGTGATCAAACCCTTTCCCTTTGTCTTCAACAATAAGTGTTATTTTGCTACCCTTTAAAGAACATTTTATATCAACCAATAGCGAAGGATTAAGTTGGTTTCCGTGCTGCATCGCATTTCTTACTGCTTCTTCAATAACAAGGCGCAAATAAAAAACATCATCGCTGCTGATTTTTATTTTGTTTGACAGGAAATCTATAATATTATTGCTTGTTTTTTTCAGGTATGAAATGTCGCTTGGAACAAAGCATGAATACTCCATCTATTTGGAATCCTCTTTTTTCTCGTCTAAGCTATAATCGGGTTCCAGGATTACGCCCATTTTTCTAAATTTTTTGTATCTTTCTTCTACTATTTTTTCCGAGCTCATTCCTTTTAGTTCTTCTAAATATTTAACTATAGAGACCTTGATATTTTTAGCTGCAAATTCAGGGTCACGGTGAGCTCCGCCAATAGGTTCTTTTATAATTTCATCTACAATACCAAATTGGATCAGATCAGGACCTGTAAGTTTTAGAACATATGAAGCATCTGCTGCCTTTGAGCGTTCCTTCCATAAAATAGCAGCACAACCTTCCGGAGAAATAACCGAATAATATGCATTTTCTAAAATGCATATTTTGTTGCCTATACCGATACCCAACGCACCTCCTGATCCGCCCTCGCCCAAAATAAAAACAAGTATAGGAACTTGTACCCCGGACATCTCTCTGAGATTATAAGCTATAGCCTCTGCTTGTCCCCTTTCCTCGGCTCCTATGCCAGGATAAGCGCCCGGCGTATCTATAAAGGATACTATTGGCAGCTTGAATTTTTCTGCCATTCTCATGACACGCATTGCCTTGCGATATCCTTCTGGATGAGCACATCCAAAATTTCTCATTAAGTTTTCTTTTGTATCTTTACCCTTTTGATGACCTATGACAACCACTTTGTTGTTGTCTACTCTAGCAAATCCGCATATTAGGGCTTTGTCATCGGCAAAATGTCTGTCTCCGTGTATTTCTACAAAATCAGTCATAATCATACGAACATAATCAAGTGTATATGGCCTTTTTGGATGTCGCGCTATTTGCACTTTCTGCCATGGTGTTAAATTACCGTATGTTTCTTTTTTAATTTTTTCAAGCTTGTTCGAAAGTTTTGCAATTTCTTTAGTCACATCGATTTTCTCCGATGAAGTAAACTTTTTAAGCTCTTCTATTTTTTTCTCTAATTCTATTATAGGTCTTTCAAAATCTAAAATATGGCTATGACTGCTCATAAATTTTCCTCGTTTCTAATCAATTACCGTTACTTCTGTACCAACAGGCAGAACATCGTATAATTCCTCAACATCATCTTTCAGCATTCTCACACAGCCTGCGGTGACAGCTTTGCCTATGTTTTCCGGCTCAGTTGTACCATGTATGCCGTATCCCTCTATAGATATACCTAACCAGCGCGTTCCTAAAATATTTTCAGGGCTTGTCGGCGGTACTACTACCCCAGCTTTATACCATGTAGGGTTAACTAGTTTATTTACTACTGTAAAATTCCCTACGGGAGTACAACCATTCAAACCTGTAGAAACTATATAAGTCTTTATAACTTCATCATTCTTTTTTAATATTAATATATTCTGCGACTTGTCCACAAGAACACTAAACTTACCTTTAGTGATTTTAAGTTTCTGCCCTGGTCTTATAACATCTTTTTGTAATATATTACTCTTTTTTATAAGCTCAACTGTTGTGCTAAAATTTTTTGCGATTTTGGCCAAACTGTCCCCTGATTTTACCTCATACATCATGGAATCTTCAGTCTGTACGGGAGAAAATAACAGTTTCATACTTAGTTGAGAAAATTTATTTTGCGCATCTTGCAAAATTCTAGCTTCAGGGAAATCATTTAGCACGTTTTTATACAGATCTCTTGCTTCTGATAATTTTGCCTGACTCTCAAGTATTTCAGCTTTTTTATAAATAAGCAGTGCTCTGGCATCAGGATTCTTTGTTCCCTCTAATGCCTTATCTAATTCGTGAATAGCCTTCTGCTCTGTCAAACCTTCTATAGATTTTAGTGTTTGATTCGCTCTTTTTTCTTCTACTAATAAAGGTTTATTGGCAGCAGCTTGCGGAATTTCTTGTTTTTTGGAAGAACCAAGCTTATAAAAAAATACTGAAAGCAAAATTACAAGTATTATGGCAATAATAACTATTTTTTTGTTTACGATCATAAAACTCCTTTTTGGTTCTATCCTCTCAAAAACGCAATAAGCGCTCCTAATCCCACTCCTACAAAAACTTCAAAAGGCGTATGCCCTAAAAATTCTTTTATTTTCTCTTCGTTAACTACTTTTTTCCAATACAAATCATCTAATATTTTGTTTAATATCACGGCTTGTCTTCCCGTGGTTCTTCTTACGCCTTGGGCATCAAAAGATACGATAACAGCAAACACAAGAGAAATAGCAAAAAGTACCGAATCAAACCCATAGTACATTCCTACCGATGTGGCAAGGGCTGTAACGCCTGCCGCATGGGCGCTCGGCATACCGCCGGTACCCATAAACCACCTAAAATCAAATCTTTTCTGAATAATAACCCCGATTATTACTTTAATAGTCTGCGCAATAATCAAGGCTATCATGCTCGTTACAAGAATCTGATTTTTAAAAATTTCTTTAATAAAAATTTCTGCAGCCATTTTATATTATTTGTACTTTGAGGATTAAAGCATGGTTAACAAAGGTTAAATTATCGTTATATTATATTATATTAGTAGACACTAAACAAGAGAATTGTTTACGGATATTTGCGTGAATTTACTGCTTTTTTTTAACAACAAAATTAACATTTTCCTTAATTTCACCTTTTTCTGAAAGCTTAATTAAGGCAAAGTCATCACCAATAAGCTCATAGTCTTCTGGCAAGGATGTTAAATCCACCTCTACCTTATTCTCTCCGCCTGGTAGTTTCTTTAGACTATAGTATCCCTTTGAATCCGTAACCGTTATAGTTCCTGCACAACTAACCACAATATCGCTTATTCCAGATTCTTCGGGTTCTTTTGTACCGTTGTTGTTTGCATCAACATAGACAAAACCACCTACGCTTCTTAAGGTATAGACAGGAAAATCGTATGAAAAACGTTCTCCTGCATGAACGGTAAATTTTTTCTTTGCGGGAATTGCTAGCATAAAATCTTTTGGCAATGTTTTGGTGTCCAAACTAATTACATGATCACCGGCAATTACTTTACCGAAATAAAAATGGCCTTCACCCCCGGAATATGCTTTTTTTGTATCATCAACACTCAATTTCACTCCTTCTGCGGGAAGATCAATTGCGGAATCAAATTTTTTATTCATGTTAATATCGTTATAAACATACCCCATAACTTCAGATCTGGCAAACACGCCAAAGTTAGCGTCTTCAATATCGCCCTGCTGCATAATAAGAGGTTTTGGGTTCGCAGTGCTAATGCTCATATTATCGGGTATATTGTCTGTATTAAATTTTACGGTTGATTTGCCGGGCGTTACGCCGCCAAAAATATAAAATCCGTTTTTGTCAGTTACTGTTTTGCGCGTTTTTCCAAATTGCTCAAGGCTTACTTGGGCTCCAACAATTGGCCCTTCTCCCTTATCTTTCTCAAATTGGCCGTTTCCATTGGTATCATTAAAAGCTATACCTTTAACAGTACATTTTTTTTCTAACCGAAACTTTGTATCAAATAAAGTGCGGACTCCCGTATATATAGAGTATTCTAACCTATCTAGGGTAGAATCAACGGTTCCTTGCACTTTTTTACATTCAAAATTCGCAAAACATTCAGTGTCTTTTATCGGAATATAACGTAAATTGCCTGATACCCCTATAAAATCTTCACCGGAAAACACAGAGGTACCGGATTCGGATATGTTTTGGTCTTTTTGATAAAAAATACTTGTTGAATAAAAAATAGGGAGTTTAAACACTTGCGAGCTGTAGCTTAGCTTCGCGTAAAAACGCCTCGGCGAATCATCGTATGAATCATTGAACTTTTTGCGTCTGTTCCATGCCTGAGAAAGAGACAGGTTCAAATTTTTGAATAAAGAAATGTTGCCGCCTACAAGATATCTTCGGTTTTTATAGTCTGAAATGGAAGAAGAATAGTTCATTGATTTTTGCGGTTCGTATCTTCCGTAAATTTTAATATTTCTTCCAAAAATATGAAATTGTTGCGAAATTTCATAAGTCGAGCCTACAAACTGTGAGGGAGTTTGATAGCCGCGCCTGTCTCTATTCCAACTAGTATAAATAAAGGATGTTTGTGTTGGAAGATTTAATTGGCCAAAATAAGTTATATCAACATTATAACGCAGGGGATCTTCAATATTCGGATACAATCTGTCTCTATACTTTTCGTATTGGGTACCAAAATTTAAAATTTCAAAAGGCGAAATTCGTGTGCCAATTTTAAAACCTTTTTGCCCTCTTCCCGTAACATAGCCTGTTGTGCTCACATATTCAGGATCAACATCTGAAAAAGTTCCGTATACATTAATCTTCTTTGTAGTAACTGACCAGTCTGACCTCCAAGCTCTGCCTTCTTTTCCTATTCCGTATTCTCCGCTTAAACCTAAAATTTTATTATGATAATCAAAACCATAGGCAGAATTCTGAGTGCTTAACATATCTTCATCAATAACTTTACCTCTTATCTTTGAAGCAGCCGTATAAAGAAAAAAATTATCTGTGACATTAAACGTTGCTCTGCCGCCATAAAAATATTTACTTTTCCCGGAAGAACCAAATAAAAGCCTGTCGCCCCATATTCTGTAGCCGTCAGCTCCATAGACAAAATTATATTTGAACTTGTCTGATAATTTGTACTTAAAATCAAGGCCCTGGAAATGCGTACTGGCAATCGTAAAGTTAGACAAATCGGCATAATTATCGCCGTATGATATGTCGTATTTGTCATTTTTTAGTCTGGTGGTAAATTTGGTATAGTCGCTTATGTTGTCTCTTTTTTCCCGTTGAATTTCCGACGTAAAATCACCGTATGGTGTCTGCCCTGTAATTAAATAATTATGGGTATAGAGACCTGTTTTGTATTGATAGGTTGAATTGTCAGAATGGTAAAAATTTCTGTCAGAAGTAAAAGAATAGCGTATTTTAAAAGTTTCGGGCCGTCCTTCTTCTATTTCTTTTTCGCTGATTTGTTTTTGAGCTGTATAGCCAACTTGTTTAGTAACAATGCGAAAAACCCATCTACCGGAATCATCCCAGATATGAACATAACAAGTCCCGAGCTCCTTGGCAACAACGCCCACTTCTGTGTCGGATCGAACTGAAGCAGATATAATGTTAGGCGTTGTGCTTAACGTTTTTTTAATGCCCGTAGAATAAACTATTAAAGTTTGACCTTTTTCCAGCTCTACGGTAGCATCTCTGTTTTCAATATCGTTTTTATTATATTCTAAGGGAGGGGCGGGAACAGTTTGCGCTGCTAATATATTATTGCTGAAAAAAAACAATATAATAACAGCGCATAAGATAAAAAAATTAATTAGGTATGTTTCTTTCCGGTTCATCTAATTTCAATTGTTGTCTCCTTTTGCAAAACTTTATCATCATAAGTAAGTTTGACAACAACTTTGTATTTTCCTTTTACGAGCCCTCCGGAAAGCGATGATTTTATTTCTTTAGCCGTATCCGGCAACAGAATTGTTCTTTGTAACCTTTCTTTTGCAACAACAGCTCCTGACACATTTAAGATCTCAATGTTACCCTCTGAAAAATCCATTGTTAAATTACCGGTATTTTTCAAATTTAAGCTAACATCTGTTTTTTCCGGCAAAGAATTTGCATTTAAATCCGTTATTTCCGCGGATTTAGTAACTATTATTTTTGATTCGCTTATTACAGGGATATTTTCTTCGCCCATATCAATAGTTACTATTAAATCATATTGTCCCTCTGGAAGCTGCCCCATCCAACTACCTTCTTTTTCTATTTCATCGCCCGGCAAAGTGTTGATCTTATCTATTTCTATATTTCCGTATACATTACCGTCCTGATCAATTATATTAGCTGTTGCTTTTGCTAAAGTATAGGTATCTCCGGTATTTTTAAATTTTAGCTTAATTGTAAGGGGTTTATTTTCATCAGGTCTTGATACTTCAAGTTTTGTTATTTCACCTATTCTATTGGAAGCATTTTCAGCTTCTATATATCCTATAACCCCTATTCTTCCCGCAAGTTTTACTGTCATGCCTTCTTCGTTTTCAGCTGTCCCTAGAGCTGTTTCAAAAAATATTACAGTCACTTTACCACCTTGAATATTTTCGGGGAATTTAATTGTATAGTTAACATCTTTGACTTCCTTTGGCTGCAACGTTAAAAAATCCGGACTTATCGTAACCCACTGTGTTGCAGAATAAACTGTTGTGGCCGGAGCTTTGAATGTTTTGCCGCCATCAGGAGCAAAAACCCAGTCACCAAGATAGGCTTTGATTCCTATTTCTGCATCTCCTTCATTTTTTACCTTTATTGTTCCTGTGGAACTCGTACCAGGTTTTACTTTTATTTTAAAACTTGGCGGGTCAACGCTTAATGAAAAAGCATATACATCTGCGGATAATAAAATAAATGCGATTGTAAAAATGATAATACTGGCAAACACTTTTTTCATTTTTTCACCCCGTTTTTATTACGCTGTTTCTACAATTGTAAATAACACTCTTGTGCCATAATTTCCAGATTGAGTGCTATTAGGAATTTTTATTCTAAATTTAACTTCAACAATAACCTCGCCATTACCCTCTAAAGGAGAAGAAGTATAAACTACTCTTTCAAGAGAAAAATCCTGATCAGTTGTTACTAAACTACCTGTGCCGTTTGTACGAAAACCGTACCACCAGAAATTAGTTTCTGGTATAACCGCCGATGGGTTGTCTAAGTTTGCCAGCAAACTTTCTAGATTAATTTTTAGCTCCCAGGGATTACCTTGATCTGTTGTGCAAATAACTCTTATTGTTCTATCTCGCGGCAAGTCTCTTGTATCATCATTAAGATTAAAGGAACCTAAATTTATAGAGGCAGGATCAACTGTAACTTGTAGGGTTGCATAGGCAAAAGTTTGAAAAACAAAAATAAAAACAAGCGAAAGTAACAAATATATTTTTTTATTCATAATTTATAATTGTAGAAATTATTGCGTTTTGAAATTAATTTTCAAATATCGTAAATTGCAGTGTTGTTGTATATTCACCTGCTGCCTGAAACCCCGGCACATCTATTTTAAAGTTTAAATTCAATATAATTTCATTTGGAGAGGTGACATATTCATTAGGACCGCAGGAATAAATCATAACATCAGTTGACTTAACATATCCTTCATCCAAATACCAAGAACCAGAGCCACCTGTTCCCCCCAGCCATTTAAATGCATCGTATGGCATCGTTTCTGCACCTGAAGTAAACTCAGAGAGCACTTTCATATTTATAGACCACGCTTTGTTATTATTTGTACCGCAGTGAATCTGAACAGTACGCACTGGCGTAGATTGGCCCGGGTTTATAGAGTTAAAATTAATTGAGGTTGGTGCTGAAATATAAAATACAGGGTTGACAGATAGGCTGACGTTTGTGCCCTGCTGGTCCTGAGAACAATAGCTGTCACAAACAAAAATAAAACTTAAAAAAATAAACAAAAAACAAACAACCGATTTCTTTATCATTTTTATTCCATTTTGTTATATTTTATTTATTTAATAAGAAAATTAAAGTTACCATTTAAATAAAAAATAGCATAGAACACCTCTTTTGTCAAGGTTGCTACTTTACAAAGAGGTGTTCCGCTATTTTTTATCTTTAGCAACATGCATAAATTATTCATGCATTGTTAATGTCAAGCTTGTATCATAAGTATCTACAACAGCATCCGAAGGAAAGTTAGCATTAATACCTAAGCTGATCATTATGCCGTTTCCTGTCTCGCCTGATGCTGATTGATAAATCTTATCGTTCGTTTTTGGCAAATAACCAACATTGCCTCCCGAATAAGGGGTTGTTCCCTGCGCCTGTTGAAAATCACCAGGATTAGCTGGTATAGGCATACTCACCCAGAAAGAAGGACTGTTCGCCAATACGGTCTGCGTAGTTTGTCCTTCCATGGCATCACCGGTTACATCAATTTGCCAATCGTTGCCTGTATTTGTTGTGCAATAAATTTCAATATTTTGACTTGCAGGAGCCTGGCCACCCGGAACATACGTTCCAAAATTAATGGCTGTAGTGCCTAGCGTCATGCCAAAACTTGAACTTACTTGCCCTGTAACTGTTACAGTTCCCTGACTTGATGCAGCTAATGCATAGCTTGACAATGCACATATCGCTATTAGTAAAATTATGTTTTTCATTTTTGTCACCTCCTTTTCTTACAATTTTTATTATATCGTTGGGCTAGATGGTCTCGGATAAGGTGGCTCTGTAGGCCCACCCGTACCATCGCCGCCATTTTCTTCTAATTCTAAAGTAATTAAAATATACGTACTATATGTGTCTGGTTGAGCATTAGCCGGAAAATTAGGCGAGAAATTTATAAGAAGTAATATTCCTCTTCCTCTTTCACCTAACGATGACTTATAAAACCAATCACATACTGGCATCACTCCTATTTGCATAAAACCCGAAACAGGGTCTAATTCACCGCTATACAAAGGATTGATTTCACCTTGCGGTATCCTATAATCTCCTGAAACCGTAGGTTTTCTTACCCAAAACGCAGGACTGTCTTCCAATACATTATTAGGTATTGTATTACCTGCAAAACTACCGCCTATGATGCTAAGCTTCCATTGGTCATCCGGACCAACAGCATTAACATTACAAGTTATTTCTACTGTTTGCGATGCCGGCTGTTGTTCACCTGGAATATATTTCCCGAAATTTATTTCGTGCGTTCCTAGCGTAAATGAAAAAACACCGCCAACCTCAGCTGCCATATTTATCCCCTCGCTGACAGGCTCGGGTTCAGATAAACTAATACCAGCTAAACAAAAATTTATTGTTACTAAAATTAATAAAGCAATAAATTTCTTCATACTATTATCTCCTACAATTAAAATTCTATATCCAATTCTAAAGTAATAACAACCGTCGTGGTATAAATATCCGGCATTGCATCGTCTGGAAGATTCGGAGAAAAATTTAAAAGGAAAAGTATTCCCCTGCCTCTTTCGCCGGGTGCTGACCTATAAAACCAGTTATACATTGGCATTGTTCCTATTTGTGCAATGCCAGAAACAGGATCTATGTCACCAGTGTACAACGGGTTAATCTCCCCCTGTGGTATTTGGTATTCTCCCTGTTGCGTAGGCTTTCTCACCCAAAACGCTGGAGTATCTATCAAATGCTGGCCATGCACACCTATGAATTCTTGACCGTATATAATAAGTCTCCATTGTTCGTCATCGCTCACTGCATTGATATCGCATGTTATTTCTACTGTTTGTGAGGCCGGCTGCTGTTCTCCTGGAATATATTTGCCAAAATTTATTTCGCGTGTTCCTAGCGTAAAAGAAAAGACAGTTCCAATCTCGGCCGCCATATTTATTCCATCACTAACGGGTTGCGGCGCAGAGGAAAGAACACCGTTCAGGTTTATGCTTATTATTGTTAAAATTACAATTACAAAAATTTTTTTCATATTTTTTCCACCTACTTTACTCATACATAGTAAGCGTCATAGTAGCATGATATGCCCCCGCCGGTGGCTCGGGCGAAACAACGCCATAATTGGGGACACTGGTTACTATCTGTCTTTGCTCACCAGCATAGTCCAAATAACCCGAAACCTTAGGCGCAAAAGTTATAATAAAAACTATATTGTTCCCGAGATCTCCTTGCGATTCTGAAGCATATTTCCGCACCTGTGCCGCCTGTATCGTAATCCTGTGAACAAACACCAATATAACCACGATAAGCCGGATCCTGTGGACAATATACGCTTGTTCCGCGCGCTTGCTGAAAATCCTCGGGATTTTTTGGCACAGGTTTGCTTATAAAAAACTGCGGGCTTCCTATAATTACATTTCCGGAAACGGAATTAACAAAACCTTTTTCACAACTTAAATTTATATGAAATGCCGGCTCAACAACATTATTCATAATAGAAACCTCCACGCTTTGCGTAGCTGGCATACCTTGGCTGCTTTTGTATGTACCGAAATGTATCGCAGTTGGAGTCACTTTAAAACCTCTTACTCTTTCAACAGTAAGTTCTGCTGTAAGTCCCTTTTCCATATCAGTGCTGACTGTTTCTGCAAATAATAAATACGACGAATAAAGTACAAATATAAAAAACATGCTTAGTATAGAAAACAGATTTATTTTTTTACTTTTTTTCATTTCTTCACCGTTATATCAGATTTGAACTGTTCCCGGGAAATTCAAAATCTTCAGCATATAAGGTTATAATCGCTGTTGTTGTATAGTATCCGCTTGGAGCTTTTGATAATTCATCTGAATAATCAGGATGAATTAAGCCAAATGATAAACTTATTAATATATCCTTACCATATTCAAATTCGCTAGATGTATAAATTGAATCCTGGTCTACAGTAAGAACGCCTGCCCCTTCTTCCTGCATATAATGATGGAAATCGCCTGGAGTATCGGTGTAATTACTATGACCGCGCGCATGTGTAAAATCGCCCGGATTCTGTGGATTTGGCAAGCTTACCCAAAAAGCTGGAGCGTGCGGTATTTGATAAGTATAACCGCCTTCGCCATCCATACCGCCTTCAAAATCCCTGCCATATATGCGAAGGCTCCAAACATTTACACTGCCATCTGTTACGGAACAATATATATCTACAGTTTGCGACGCTACTGAATTCTCGCCTATTTTATACATTCCAAAATTTATATTTTTTGTTGAAAGCTTCAAAGAAAATGCAGGGGCTATAGTGACACTTAAATTAATATTGTCATTTTCTTCGCCTTCGTTCATCGGCCCGCTTATTGAATAAAATGGAAAAAATATATCTGCAACGCCAAATAATATTAATATGGATAAGATACATATTATTTTTTTGAACTTAATCATTTTAATTTCCTTTATCCGTATGTTTTCTATACTTCAAATAGCGTCAACACTAAACTTGCTCTATAATCACCAGCAGGGGCCTTTGTTAAAAGCGAGTTGTCTTCTCTGTCTGCGAAAAGTGTTAAAGACATAAAAATGCCGCTTCCTACCTCCCAATTACCAGCGCTTCCGCCACAAGAATAAATCGTTGTATCGGTTGCGGGCAAAGCAAGCGCCGTCGTAGTGTAGCTGCTGGTTCCTGTGGGTATTTGATATGACGGATTAGTTTTGGTCGGAAACTTTACTTTTAATGTAGGTATACCAGTTCCAGCGGCCGGGTTAACAGGATTATCCGCCAAATATTTTCCTGTTGTGTTTTCCTTAAAAGCATTGCCTGTGGCTTTAAGCGCCCATTGATTTCCGCTTGTGATTGAGCAGTATACCTCAATATTTTGTGACGTAACAGTTTGTTCGCCAACCTTATATGTTCCAAAAGCAATACGAGAGGGTGTTGCGCTCAGTTTAATAATCGGCCTAACGCTAATTGTAGCCTCAATATTAGGCGAACTAACGCTACCTGCCATTGTAGAAGTGGCTGACAGGAAAATTAATATTAGAGTTAAAATAATAAATTTTTCTTTCATATATTTATTACCTCTTTTTTTATTTACTAAGTTTCATACATAGTAAAAGTCATCGTAGCTTCATAAACACCTTCTGCCGTTGCAGTAGCGCTACCAATTTGAGGATCTAAATAAACAATGATACCTATGTTCTGGCCTTTTTCAATTCCATTAGATGTATAAAATGTTATGTCTTGGCCTGATGGTAACAACGGATTCGTTGGCGGCGTACCTTGACCTGTGCTTCCGCCTTCATACGATAAAGTTCCAGATGGTCGCTGTATTCCACCAGTTGCCTGCGCTCTCTCAAACCAAATAAACGGTCTTTCAGTAATAATAACGCCGAGATTAGAAGCACTTATCCCTGTAAAGGCTACCGGTGTTATTTGTACAGACCATGTTGTTTCTTTATTTGTGGTACATTTAATAAGCGCGCTTGCAATATTTGGTTGGCTTTCTGTTGCAATGTAATCGCCAAAATCAATTACTTGTATTGTACCTTCCATTTTAAAAACAGGTATAATATTGATACGCGCTTTTAAATCCACGCTCGGCCCTACAACGCCAGAACCGCTTAAAACATACTCCTCTGCTGCAAAACTTACCGCGTTCAAAACAATCAAGCTTAGGCTGACGAAAATGGTAAGAATTATTTTGCAATGTTTCATATTTTTTCACCTCACATTCTGTATTTTTCTATTACTATTCATACATTGTAAATGTCATTGTCGCTTCGTAATCTCCGGATGCCGGTGTAATTCCGCTTGCGCCAATATTACAATCAATCCAAACAGCCAAGGTCCCGTTTGTTACTTTCTCTGCAGCTGCGCTATCATAAACAACTCTATCAATCGCAGGAGCAAGCAAAGGATCATCTGTTCCATCTTCATCACCTTCATGGTTAACAGTTCCAGCTAAACTGACCTTCTGAAACCACATTTTCGGTGCATCAGGAATTATCGCGGTACCATTTGTAAACTCTGTAGCAGTAACTTTAATATGCCAAGAATTTCCGCTATTTACACTGCACTTTAGAAGAACCCCTTGATAATTCGGTTGCGACTCTCCGGGTGTGTACCCGCCAAAATCTACCGTTCCTAAATTTGCGTCAATTTTAAAAACGGGATTAACTGATACTTTGGCAGTTACGTCAGCAGTATCGGTTGCAGAGTAGACAAACATTGCAAACGACAAGCAACATACAAAACAAAAAACTAACATTATGATATTTTTCATAACTCATTACCTCCTTTTGAATAGTTTGCGTTATGTTTTTTTATCATTTTTTTAATCTTTTTTAACTCTTACACTAACAATATTACACCAATATTAATCATATGTCAATATATAAAAACAAACTTTTTTTTTGCTAACATAAATTTCATAAACTTATTTTGTAAGTGTTATCGTAATATTTGAGCGGTAATCTCCGGGCCTTGCTTTCAATAATGCGCTATCACTTTCTATATCGGGAAAAACGACTAAATGCAATAAACCGCCTGCCACAACTTCATTTGGCCGTGATGAATAAATTGTTACATTGTTGGATGGCATGGTTAACGGCGAAAAACCATCACTCACTAAATAATTGCTACTTCCATAAAGCATTGTAAATGGCGGTTCCCAATTCGGCGGTATTGGATCCGGCCAATCAAATCTTGGCAATTTTACTCCAAATGCCGGAACACCTTTATTAGAGCTATTCACTATTTGCCTTCCCGTATTAGGATCGGTAAATGTTGTACCGGTAAGTGTTAAATACCATGATTGCCCACTAGAAAGTTCTTGAACATCTATATAGACTTCGATTAGTTTTGGCGAAAGAACCGTCTCTCCTGTCGTGTATGTTCCGAAACCTACCTTAAGAGGAACTATTGTAAGTTTAAATGTTCCGCTACCGCCAGTACCAGGTCCGGAAGCAGCGTCTATTTTTATCGTTGTTGCTACATTTTGCGAAGACGAAGAATAAATATTTATTGGAATATAAAAAAGGATGATTCCAAAAATTAACATTAAGGCTATTTTTTTATTCCTATAACTTTTCATTTTTAAAAATCTCTTTTTTTTATTACTCATAAAGTGTAAAAACTATTGAGTTTGTATATGTCCCCAGCGGCAAAGGACTTGATCCTTTAAAATGATTTACTGTTAAGCCAGAGCTAATCCACATCCGCAAACCTATGTTATTTCCATCTTCTGGATTGGTGGAATTATAAAACGTAACTGTCTGACCACGAGATTCTAATCCTACTCCGTTATATGGACCATCAGCATTGCCATCATAACCAGATGTAATTGTTCCACTCGGAATCGTAACATCTTGCATGTTGGTAACTTTTTCGAACCACAGCTTAGGAAGACCTGGAACTTGTGTAGAACCGCTGGAATAAGACGAGGAATAAACAGAAACATGCCAAGACCTAGATGTATTCACCGAAGATGTAATAATTAATGACTGTATAATGGGCTCAACTACATTTTTAGGATATGCTCCAAAATCGATTGTCTTTGCAGAAACATTCAGGGAGAAACGAGTCATTTTTACTACATTAATTCTACTTTTTAATGACAAATCACTGCTAGCACTACTTACTAAAGAAAAACATAAAAATAAAACCACCAAATTGCTAAACAACAAATAGCAAAAAAAAGGATTTTTGTTTGTTTGATATTTCATTGTATTTTTTCTCTTCTATATTCTTCCTAAATAAATCAGAAATTGATTTTTTTTTATTTTCAAAAGCTTTTTTTAATATTCACACAACAATATGAAATATACCATAGATTATTTTCTATGTCAATGTAGAATTTCTAACTTTTTTATTCTTAATTAGAGATACATTTTAAAAATAATCGCATACGTCTAACCGCATATTAACATTGCGAGCGATTAGCTTTTCTTTAAAAAAATTTCAAATAATTTTTGAAAAAACTATATTAGTTAATCCTATTAAATTGAATTTGCACGACCTTTTGTAGATCTGATCTTATATCTAACTTTTGTATTTCAACCCTTGCAAAATTTTCGCAAATAATATATACTTTATTTATGAGACGAAAAGGCAAACCGTTTGAAAGAACGGGGCGCAAAGCTAAAGAGCCTAAAGCCTAAAAGCTATGGCAGTCAGTTGCCGAAAAACAAAACCCATTTCTTTCAAGCGGAAACGCAAAAAAGAAATGGGTTTTATGTTGGCAGCTGATTAGATGAGAAAGCGAGGAAAATAAAATGAAAACTCTTACTCTAATAATTATTGTGGTATGTTTTCTTTTGACAGGTTTTAACATTTATGCTGATGCAAGAAGCGTATCGCAGACAGTGACAATTACTTTGAGGGTAATCCAGCCCTTAACCTTAGCTGTTCCTGCACAAGATAAAAATGAGTTGTTAAATTTAGCGCTAGATAATAAAACTCTTGAGAAAATTGCAAATAAGGTTAACCGTAATATCAACGACGAACTTATAATTACAAAACAAAAAGCGAATAACGATTTCTCAACTGTATTTATTACAAAAATTGCACAATAGTACTACTGGCTACCTGCCGTATATCAAAGATAAGGTTTCACTTCTTGTTTTCTGATTTTTCCTAAAGATTCCTCTTACTGCACTTGTTTTGGTTACAACGCCGGGTTTATTTATACCGCGCATACTCATGCATAAATGTTCCGCTTCAACGACTACCATCACACCTTTTGGTTTAAGTTTGGACATGATAGTATCTGCTATTTGAGTTGTAAGCCGTTCTTGAACTTGTAAGCGTTGCGCAAAAATAGTTACTACCCTTGCAATTTTGCTAAGTCCTATAATTCTACCCTTATCCGGGATATAAGCAACGTGTGCTTTTCCTACAAACGGCAGTAAATGATGCTCGCACATTGAATAAAGAGGTATATCTTTAAGAAGTATTATTTCATCCTGCTGATGATCAAAAACTACTTCCAGTTCTTTTACCGGATTTTTATTTTGACCGCTTAAAATTTCAGAATACATATCGGCCACTCGCTTAGGCGTATCTTTTATACCGTTTCTATTCGTGTTTTCTCCTATGGCTTCTAGAATATCTTTTACGGCTTTTTCTATTTTTTTCTTATCCATTTTTTCTCCATTTTGTTCAAAGCGATTAACCATCAACGATAAACCATAAACTAACTTACTTACCAATACAGAAGTTAGAGAATATATTATCAAGCAACTCATCCGTAAAAGCTTCCCCTAATATTTCCGAAAGGCAATCTAAGGATTTTTTAAAGTCTGCCGCTACTAAATCTAGCGCTGAATCTTTTTTGAAATTGTTAAAACCATTATCGAGATAATTTATGGATTCGTCAATTAATATTTTGTGCCGCATATTTGTAACGATCAGATTCTTATCGCTGTTCTTGGGAAAGTTTTTAAACGCTATGTTTTTTATTTTTTCTATTAAATTGTTTATGTTTTTTTCTTTTTTTGCCGATACCAAAACAATGGCTTGATTTTTAAAAACCTGCTTTATTAATCTTAAATCTATTTTTTGCGGTAAATCTATTTTATTTATAATTAAAATTATATTTCTGCATTTTATTTTTGAAAACAGAATTAAATCTTTTTTTATAATTTTTTTGTTATTATCGAGCATAAATAATACGATGTCTGCATTCTCGCATATTTCATTTGTTTTATTTATGCTTTTTTCTTCTATTATATTATCTGGTTTTTTTATGCCTGCCGTATCGAAAAGATTAATAACAATTCCTCCGATTATAACCTGTTCTGAAATTATATCCCGGGTTGTTCCTGCGAATTCTGTAACTATCGCTCTTTCTTCTTTTAAGAAAGCATTCATTAGTGTCGATTTACCGACATTAGGTTTTCCGTATATCACGCATTTCATTCCGTTTTTTATTACTTTCCCCTCTTGGAATGTAGAGGATAATTTTTTCAAAGAATTTAATGCTTTCGCGCATTTTGTTTGTATTTCTTTTTTTGCCATTACTGCAATATTTTGATCAGAAAAATCAAGCATTGCTTCGATATGTGAATATACATCAAATATTTCTCTTTTTATATTCTTAATTTCTATGGAAAGCTTGCCTCGTAATTGCACAAGAGAAGCTTCAAGCTCTCTTTCTGTTTTTGCTTTGATAATATCCAGTACTGCTTCTGCCTGCGTGAGATCTAATCTGCCATTTAAAAACGCTCTTTTCGTAAATTCACCTGGTTCCGCAAGCCTTGCTCCGTATTTTAATAATAAATTTACTATGTTCTTAAGCGCTGCTTCGCCTGAATGGCAATTTATTTCTATCGTATCTTCTTTTGTATAACTTAGAGGCGCTCGCATAACAGCTAACATGACTTCATCCGATATTTTTTTAGTTTGAGGATTTCTGATATAACCATGATGCATGGTATGACTTTTAAACAGAGACGGTTTGGTTTTTGTTTTTGAAAAGAAAATTTTATCCGCTATGGCCATGCTTTTTTTTCCGCTTAATCTTACGATTCCAATGCCACCTTCTCCGCAAGGAGTAGCAATGGCAACAATTGTATCTTCGTTAAAGATTTTCATTTCTTACCTACGATTGTTTCCGGTCTTTCCGAATTTAAAGATGATGCTTTCAAAAAATCGCCTGCAACATAAAACGAACCTGTTACAACTATTGTGTCATTAATACCTGCGATTTTTCTAGCTTTTTTATATGCTTCTTCTACGTTATTATATGTAAAATATTCTTTGTGCGGATCTATACACAGGGCTATTTCTTTTAATTTCTCTGGAGACAAAGCTCTTGGCGTGTTCGCCTGCGTAAAAAAAGCATATTTTGCTTCCGGCACTATAGTTGATAATATTGCATGAGCGTTTTTATCTTTACAGATACCAATAATAAAAATAATATTTTGATGTTTTTTTGTTTTCTTTAAAGTACTTATTAAATATTCCGCGCTTATTTTATTATGAGAAACATCCAAAACCACTAAAGGATTATTACGAACAATCTCTATTCTGGCAGGACATTTTACTTCATTAAGTCCTTTTTCTATGCTTTCCGGATTGATATGAACTCCATGTTTTTTCAGGACTAGCACGCTTGCGATTGCACAGGCAGAGTTTATAACCTGATGGCTTCCTGCAAGATTTGTTTGCAAATTTTCGAATACACATCCCATGCCATAAACACGAAACTTATCATTATGTAGTCCTGTTTCTGTTACCTCAAAACATAAATCTCTGCCAACCGTAAACAATTCTGTATTTTCTTTTTGACATTTTTCTTTTATTATTGCAAAAGCGTTTCTTTCCTGCATAGAACTAACACAAATACTATTTTTTTTAATAATTTCTGCTTTTTCTGTTGTTATTTGCGATATAGTATCTCCAAGGATATGAGTATGATCTAAGCTAACAGGCGTTATAACACTCACTAAAGGCTTGGCTACTATATTTGTCGCATCTAGCCTGCCACCTAACCCTGTTTCAATAACAGCAAAATCGACTTTATTTTTTTCAAAATACATAAACGCCAAAATAGTAAAAATTTCAAAATACGTAAGACTGCTTTTTTCTTTAAATCTTTCAATAATGGGCCTAGCTTCTTCTACTAAATTGCTTAATTCAAGCTCACTTATATCTTTTTCGTTAATTTTTATTCTTTCACAATGTGAAATGAGATGAGGCGAAGTATAAAGCCCTATCCTGTATCCCGCTTTTTGCAATATTGCAGCTATCATAGAAGCTGTTGAACCCTTTCCCTTACTGCCTGCAATATGTATTATTTTCAATTTATCTTGAGGGTTATCAAAAAAACTTGTGAGATTTTTTATTCTTTCTATGCTAAAAAAATTATTCTTTTGCGATGGATTTAAAACAGTTTGGTCTATGCTTTCATAATTGAAGAAGGAATTTAAATATAAGAGGGCGTCTTGATAGGACATCTGTTAATGCCTGAAATGCCTTATTCCTGTAAAAACCATAGCAATTCCATATTTATTACAAGCACCGATAACTTCTTTATCTCTTATGGAACCACCCGGTTGTATAATTGCTTTTATTTTGTTTTTCCCGGCTATTTTTATGGAATCCGGTTGAGGAAAAAATGCATCCGAAGCAAGCACAGAATTTGCGGCCCGTTTAGCTGCTTTTTCTGATGCAATTTTTACAGAACCAACTCTTGAGGGCTGGCCGCCTCCTATACCAACTGTTTTAGTACCTTTACATATAACAATTGCGTTCGACTTAATAAATTTAACCGTTTTCCAGGCAAAAACAAGTTCTTTAAGTTGTTTTTTTGTTGGTTTCTTTTTTGTTACTACCTCTAGCCTATCCTTTTTATAATCAAGAGCATCAGTTTTTTGAATTAAAAATCCATCGTTTAAGCATTTAATATCATTGGATTTTTTATATTTTAAAGGAAATTGTATGAGTCTTAAATTCTTTTTTTCTTTTAAAGTTTCTACGGCATCTTTATCATAGGAAGGCGCCGCCACACATTCAACAAAACCTCCCTTTTCTAACATAAATTTAGCAATTTGTTTTGTCACTTTTCCGTTAAAACCTACTATACCCCCAAAAGCACTTATCGGATCACATGATAAAGCATCTTTGTAGGCTTTAAGTAAATTTGTTGCAGATGCTATGCCGCAAGGCGTCGTATGTTTAACAATAGCCGCTGTTGGCTCATTAAACTCACAAGCTATATCAAAAGCAGAATAAAGATCCAGTATGTTGTTAAAAGAGAGCTGTTTTCCATGAAGTTGTTTCATTTTTGAAAACATACCGTCTTCTTGCAATTGCAGATAAAAAGAAGCTTTTTGGTGCGGATTTTCTCCATAGCGTAAATCAAATTGTTTTGTTAAATTTATATTTAGTTTTTCCGGAAAATCGCAAAAAGAAGAAAACTTATTAGATAGATAGCTGCATATTGTGAGATCATAAGAGCTTGTTGTACGAAAAGCTTCCAGCGCCAATTCGCTCAATGTTTTTTCGTTTAACTCGCAATTATTTGCAGATAATTCTTGCGCTACTTTTAAATATTGAGATGGAGATACCACTACCGCTACGTCTTGATAGTTTTTTGCAGCACCTCTTATCATCGAGGGACCGCCAATATCAATGTTTTCTACAGCTTCGTTCAGCTTGACATCTTTTTTTTGTATAACTTTAGCAAAAGGATAAAGGTTAACCACAACCATATCGATTTGGATAATGTTGTGTTTTTTAAGCGCCTCTAGATGCAGTTTATTGTTTCTAAGCGCAAGTATGCCGGCATGAATTTTGGGATGCAGGGTTTTAACCCGGCCATCGAGCATTTCTTCTGCGCCTGTATACTGTGAAATTTCTAATGCTTCGATTCCGTTTGTTTTAAGAAAATTTGCAGTACCGCCGGTCGAGAGTATTTTGATTTTTAATTTTGCCAGTGTTTTGGCAAAATCCAAAAGGCCTTCTTTGTTGGAAACGCTTATTAGTGCTGTTTTAACTTTCATTATTATTCCTTTTTAATGAAAGTTTATACTAACATAAAAAAAATTAAAAATCAACATTCAGGTTAATTTAGTTTACAGATTATCGTTCGGAAGGTACATGGCAAAAACGGGATATAAAAAACAAGGGCGTGCTTGCATTTATGCTATACAAACACGCCCATTCAAACAATTATAAGCTATATTTACTTTTTAAGCTTATCGATTATTTCTTGTATAAATCTTCCTGCGATATCTTTGCAACCTAATCCAAATGCCAGCCCAACAGCAAGACCAACGCTTCCTACCAATATTCCTACAATAGTAGTAACTGTACTTGTCGCAATGCCGAGCTGCTCAAAAGTCATTCCAATTGTGAAAATTAGTATAATAACCTGAGCGGCTTTGCCTAATGCTTTGCTGCTTGGTGCACCCATGTTGCTAAAAATAGTTTTAACCGTAGAATTCAATATATTAGCAAGAAATAAACCTAAGATTAATATAAAAATTGCAGAAAGCACATTGGGTAAATATGCCACTGCTTTGTCTAGCAGTGCTGTTGTGTCAATACCTAAAATACTTATAGAAGCAATAACAATTATAAGCATTAACATCCAGTAAATAACAGCACCTATTAGTTCGCTAAGAGTGTATTTAATATCTCCTTTCTCTAAAACAGCTGCTATGCCTGTTTTTTCTGACAAAACGTCTACTTTCAAAAATTTCAGAATTTGCACAGCTATTTTCTGGACAATGTACTTTGCCAATGCCCAGCCGATTACTAATACTAGTATGACCCCCAAAAGCACAGGGATAAACCCCAAAACTTTAGCAATAATAGCTTTTGTGGTATCTGCTAGAACGGTTCCCATCAGGCACCTCCTTTGTTATTCCTTTTTTTATATATATTTAGCTAAAAAAATACCCTTATTAGCAATGAAATACAGAATTTTATAATTTATTTCCAAAAGCTATAAGGGTATTTTTGTTCAAATATTTTTTCTCTGACAATTTTAAACCTGCCCTTCCCCTAAAGAATTTTCATCCGGTTTGTTTTGTTTATTTTTCAAGTCACCGAAACCTGCGGTTAAAACAACCGAACCAATTAGAATAAGGACAGCAGGAATAAAAACCATAAGGGCTTTTAAAAAAACATTAAACCAAACAAAAAGTAAAATTATTCCTGCTAAGAACAAAAGTCCGCCGAAAGCAATGCTTAAATACGTACTCACTTATACCTCCAGCTTACTTTTACCTAAAACTTTCTACTTTGTTTTTAATTTTACACCTTACTGACATTTTGGTCAAGAAAAAATAGAACTCTCCGCTTTCAAAAGCATGACACATTATTCGATATAAAAAATGGATGGACAAAAACTCGTGTTTTTTTTATAATTCTATTAGAAACAATTGTATTTTCGTAACCCAATATAATAAAATGACTTCCAAAAAAAGAGATAAGTGGGCTACTAAGCTTGGAATAATAATGGCTGTTGCCGGAAGCGCAGTCGGTTTAGGGAACTTTTTAAGGTTTCCGGTTCAGGCCACGGCAAATGGCGGCGGAGCTTTTATGATTCCCTATTTAATTTCTTTATTTTTGCTTGGTATACCGCTCATGTGGGTTGAATGGACTGTTGGCAGATACGGCGGAGGTTTTGGGCATGGAACAGCACCGGGGATATTCCATACACTCTGGGAAAAAAATCGTTTTATAAAATATTTTGGCGTTATAGGTATTTTCGGGCCGCTTATAATTTTTGTTTACTATAGCTATATCGAAAGTTGGATTTTAGGATACAGCTTTTTTTCTCTTATCGGTAAATTAGCAAAAGCGAATAATCCTGAACTTTTAAGTTCTTTTTTAAATGGCTATCAGGGGCTTGAAACAAATTCTTTTTTTAGCGGGGTTTGGATTGCTTATGTATTTTTTATACTGACTTTTTTAATTAACATCTTTGTAATATATCGGGGAGTGTCCAGGGGTATAGAAAAATTAAATAAAATTGCAATGCCGATACTTTTTATTTTTGCTATTATTCTGGTTGTAAAAGTAGCGATTTTAAGGCCGAATGCGCTTTATCCCAGCTGGAATTTTATAAACGGCCTTGGATTTTTATGGAATCCTGATTTCTCGGCTTTAAAAAGAGCTGATGTATGGCTTGCCGCAAGCGGCCAAATATTTTTCACACTTAGTGTCGGTATAGGAGTGATACTTACATATGCAAGTTATCTATCAAAAACTGATGATGTAGCTCTTTCAGGGCTAACCGCTGTTGGCACAAATGAATTTGCAGAAGTAATCCTGGGCGGAACAATAGCAATACCGGCTGCTTTTATATTTTTAGGTCCAATCGGAGCAAAGGCCGTTGCGCAAGGCGGAGCGTTTGATCTTAGTTTTTTGACAATGCCTCTCATATTTACACAAATACCTATGGGAATGTTTTTTGCTTTTCTGTGGTTTAGCATGCTTTTTCTTGCAGGCGTTACCTCTAGTGTATCGCTTGCTCAACCTGCAATAGCTTTTCTGGAAGATGAATTTGACATAAACCGAAAAAAAGCCGTGATGATTTTTGCTTTGGTCGCTTTCATTCTAGCGCAACCTGTTATTTTTTTTATTAAATATGGTGTCTTGAACGAAATGGATTTCTGGGGCGGGACTTTTTGCCTCGTACTTTTTGCGACAGTAGAAATTATTTTGTTTGCCTGGATATTCGGAATAGAAAAATCATGGGAAGAAATGCATCATGGAGCAGATATACGGATACCAAAAATATATAAATTTATTATTAAATACATTACCCCTCTTTTTCTGATATTTATACTTGTATTTTGGCTTAAGCAAAAAGGCTTGGCTACGATAATGATGACAAACATTAGCAACCCTGCATTAAAAAAATACATATTTGCAACCCGATTTGGTTTAATTTTAGTTTTCGTTATACTGGCGGTATTGGTAAAAATTGCCTGGCGGCGTAAAAAGTTAAGGAGATGATATGACTATTTCCGGAATTATTCTTTTTATTGTTTCCTGGGTAACTATTTTAGGACTCTTGGTTTTTTGTTTCTATAGAATATTTGGAAGAAAAAAATAATTTGCCTACATGTTTGAGTCTAAAATTTTCTTTATATCCTTATAAGAAAATCCCCCTTTATAAACTATTATTCCCTCTTTGTTGATAATCATAATGGTTGGCACTCCAAATATCCTGTACTGCGAAGCAACCTTTCCGCTTTGATCCACTAAAATTTTGTACCCTATATTATGCTTTTTAACAAAATTTTCTACTGCGCTGGGATTCTCTCCTATGTATATAGACATAACTTCGACATCTTTATCTTTATAATCCGATTTAATTTTTTCTAACTCAGGAATAATTCCAACACAGTAGGGGCACCATGTAGTGCTAAAATCAATTAAAACGCTCTTTTTCCCATAATAATCAGACAGGCGCACATTCCCTCCCTTTAGATCAGGAAGGTTAAAGTCAACCGCATCCGACTCTGATGCATTAATTGTTTTATAAATGTTAAAAATTAATAAAAAAGATAATCCTATCGCCGCTGTTATAACAAAACACTTTTTCATGTATTCATCCTCCATATGCCGTAAGTTATATAAAAAATTCCAAAAATAAACATTATTAATCCGAGAATTTTATTTATTATATTCGAATATTTTCCAATTTTGCTGAAATTAATCAAAATATTTGCAAATGCCGCTAACATCATAATCGTAAATCCCATACCAAAAGCAAAAATAAACAACAGACTTATTCCAAAAAATAGGTTTTGTTTCGATGCAACATAAGTTAAAAGCACACCTAATGTAGGAGTCGTGCATGGCGAAATGATAAAACCCGATGCAAGCCCCAATATAAAACTTCCAGTGAAATTTGATGAGTTTTTCGCAAGTTTTTCCATAGCAATAAAAGATTTTGTCTGGAATGCAAACAATTCAAACATGGAAAGACCAAACAAAATAAAAATTAAACCAACAATAATATATGTTATTGGTAAAGTCGATATGGTACCGAATAATTTCCCGCTCAATGAAGCAATAGCGCCTAGAAAAGAATAAGTACAGGCTACTCCCAGCACATAAAAAAGAGACAATAAAAAACTTGATAGTTTATTTTTTGTTTTCCTTGCTCCGATATAAATTAAAGTAATGGGAATAATAGGATACACGCAGGGCGTAAGGCTTGTGGCTAAACCGGCAAAAAAAACGACCAGATAAGCCAGGGGTGATATTGATTCGAAAATTTGAGGTAAATTGTTTAAATTACTCAACATATAAAAAGCTTATATTTCACTGCTTTACCGTTTCTGGTATGTTTTTAATATTTTTGTTTAATTCTTTGAAAACTGTGTTTGGTAATATTTGTTTTAAAGCATCCGTTCCGCTGTTTAAAACATCGGCTGTAGTGTTAATTATTTTGGATACTGCATTTTTAAGCAAATTCAAATTTATGTCAAGTAGTTTTAGGAGATAGCTATTAACTGAAAAAATTTTATAAAACAAAACGTCACAAACAGACTCAAGATCCTTTATATCATTATATGAAGCTTCCATGTTTACCTCTATCTCCTTAACTAGAACAGGAAAAACGCTATAATCCTTAAACGTTATTTTATCTATTTTTATGTTGAGTTTTTCGATAGGATAAACACTTAGCAAAGATTTTTTAGCATTTGTTTTGTCTTCTGTTTTAGCATCTTGCAAGTTTTCGGAAAAAAGCTTTTTTTTGAGCGGACCAATTTTGGAAATGTTTAAATCATTAGAATCGCTTTTTATAATATTTAAATTTTTCATATAAATTGACAATAATTCAAAACGGGGTTTGCCTTTTAATATGCTTTCAGTTTTGACTTTCATAATAACGGAAGGAAAAGTTATCATCTCCTTTTCAGGAAATGAGGAAGGATTATGCACCATTAAATCGGTAATGTAGATAGACACTACTTGCAGAGAAATATTTAGTTTTGCTTTTTTAATAGAAACATCAAGGTCTGAAAATTTTTCTAACGTTTTCTCAATAATAATTTTAGCGCCAATATCTTTAAAAACAAATAAAACGGCTGCTTTTAGTAAAATTAATAAAATTAAAACTATCAAAATTTTTTTCATTTTTTATATCGTTGCTTTAAAAAGTTATACAATTATACCATAGAGTCCCACACCTTAACCAGTTCCGACTCATGTCGACCATAAAACCTAACACTGCAAACTTTCCCCTACCATAAGTAATCTAACTTGCCAACTGCTTTGCAAACGTCTTCCGTCTCCATACACAGATATACTGGTATTTTGCTATTAACTTTACGCAAAAGAGACAACACAAATTTATACATTTCTATACGGATATTTTTGTGATAACGTAATTTACCATCTTCTCCTATCAATAACTCTCCGTACATGATTTTGCTTTCTGGGAATCTTTGTTCAGATATGGCTTTCAAAGCTGGATTGAATCTAAAGGTGCCCAAACTTACCCACGCGATATCACCCTTGGTGTGTTCGAACATTTCTTCTATCACAGTTTTATAATCTTCTTTCCAGTTTTCGTAAAAAAATATCGGATCAAAATGAAAACCAACACTATAACCATGCAAAAGACACTTTTGGGCAGATACAAGCCTTTCTTTTAAAGATGCTGTAGCAAGCTCTTCTTTTTCAATAATTTTTCTCGGATTAAGCGACCATGATATAACTATATTTTTAGCAGGTTTTTGCTTGAGAATATTTTTTATATTGTTACTCTTCGTCTTTAATTCTAAAAAAATATCTTTATTTGAAAAAAAATCAACGAGAGACAGTGAATAATGCGTTATGTGATCCAACGCTAAAGAATCGGTAAATTCACCAGTGCCGATCCTCATGCCGCTTTTATTTTTAGAATTTAAAAAGTCATTGATTTGCGGCACGACATTTTCCGTGTTAACTGGAAGGATGATACCGGGGCAGTTCGTGTAATGCTGCAAATAACAATAGCTGCAATCAAAAGGACAACCAAAACCTATATTTAAAATATTATAATTACATCTTACGACTTTTTTGCTACAAGGACATTTTTTAATAAATCCGTTTTTTTGTTGCGTAAAAAATAATGTTTTCTTACCAAGTGTATCCGTTGAAACTGCACTTTGTTGTGCAACAAAATCTTTTAAGCTTTTGATTTGTTCAAAAGGCACATCCAAAAAGAGGCCTTTTGCTCTATTTACCATATCATTATCTGCAATGACTTTTTCGTAATAAACTTTTTCTGGCTTAAATTCTTTTTGAGGGTTAAAGATCTTTATGCCTTCCACAGAAGGAACTTTATTGAGATATACTTTTATTTTTTCGCCATATTTTGTAGTTATCGGAAAACGTATTTCAAGAAGAATGCTTTTGATTTTCTTGAATTTGTCTAGATTGGAAAGATTGGCATCTAACAAAACACCTGCTATTCTTCTGTCTTCAAAAAGAGCTTCCGGAGTCAATAAATTTCTTTTGCATATTTCGTAAATTAACCGCAAAATTTCCATTCGCTTGTTTATTCCGAAGCGGAAATTCGCATCTATTATCTTCTCTGCTTTTTTTATAACCTGGTTCATTTGCCTTCCGAATATTTTTTCAGCAAATCGACATAATACATACCTTCTTCTTTTTTCCCTCGCTTAAAACATCCCGAAGAATATATGTTTATCTTCCTCTTTAGCTCTTGTACTGTTAATTGTTTTTGCTCGTCAGATAGGACCTGCAAATCCAAAAGCTTTAATAATGATATTATCCTATATTTATCCATCCCACCAAAATAGATATGGGATAACTGATCTGATCTGCCTCCGTCTTTTATTGTCAGGGGATCTTCAACTAATATAATTTTATAAAAGCAAGCCGCACGAAGCCAAAAATCGTAATCTTCGCATACCGGCATGCTTTCATCAAACATTCCGATTTTTTCAAAAACACTACTATGCACTACTGCCGTTGACATGCCGATGGCACACAGCGGAAGGCATTTTTCAAAGATATGGCCCGAATATTTTTTATGTTTTGGCATTTGTTTAAGAATTTTACCAGCCTTGTACCATATCTCGTTTGTATGCGATATCAAACATTCCTTGTCATTTTCAAATAACATATAATGTTTTTCTAATTTTTCCTTATTCCATCTATCATCTGAATCTAAGAAAGCTATATATTCTCCTTTTGCTTTTTTTATACCTCTGTTTTTTGAAAACGCAACACCTTTGTTTTGATGGTAACAATAATTTATCCTATGGTCTTTCATCGTTTTGACCATTTCATCGGTACCATCCAAAGAACCATCATCTATAATAATTAATTCAAAATTACAAAAGGTTTGGCATAAAACGGACTGAATGGCTTTTTCTAAAAAAATTCTTCTATTATAAGTTGGTATGATAACACTAAAAAATGGTGAGGACATTTTAATTATGTATTGTTTTCCCGATGGCAGCTAAATTGGAAATTTCCCAAATTATCTCTGAAAGAGTAGGATGACCAAATATAACATTTTTAACCCTATCTAAACTTATATTTGCATATTTAATCAGGGCTAGCTGATGAATTAATTCTGAAGCATCCGGACCTACTATGGATGCTCCTAATAATTCTAGTTTTTTATTTGTAATTACTTTTAAAAAACCTTCATTATTATTTATAGTATGCGCTTTGGCGTTTGCTTTAAAATAAATTTTGGATGCCTTGCAATTGTTACCGTAAATTTCTTCGGCTTGTTTTTGGTTTATGCCTATCGTTGCTGTTTGCGGTTCTGTATAGGTAATTTTAGGAACTAAATCATACCTTACGCCTGAAGCTTTTTTTACACCACATATATTTTCAGAGGCTGCTAGGGCTTCGTGGTATGCCACATGTGCAAACGCTGGGGTATTAAGCACATCGCCTACGGCATATATATTTTTGATACTGGTTTGCATGAATTTATTAACTTCTATGTAACCCTTATCACACCTGATGCCTAATTTCTCAATTCCTATGTTATCTATATTTGGAGTCCTGCCCACGCACACAAGGACACATTCGCTTTCTATTTTGGCTTGCCGATTTTCACTAGCAACATTCACCTCTAATGAGGCTTCTTTTTGTATGATACCCTCTACCTTGAAAGAAGTGAACATCTCGCACCCTTTTCTTTTCAAAACTCTTGCTATGTATTCTGATATATCTTTATCTTCGCAAGGAAGTATCTGATCTGCTATTTCAATAATATAAACTTTTGTTTGCAGCGTTGAAAATATATAAGCGAACTCTGCCCCTATCGCTCCCGCACCTATTATGACTATAGA